>JAEEGL010626692.1_pt1 | contig 36681 bp, 32 predicted proteins | sample 9134231 | NCBI WGS metagenome assembly JAEEGL01 (sample SAMN16246548, study PRJNA631951) | gut metagenome | biome: gut microbiome; feature: rumen; material: fiber-attached | host: Bos | place: Iran: Karaj | collected 2018-10 | reverse complement strand
GACTGGAATGGCTTACCTTTGATTAATGTAAGAGCAATTCCACTGGACAATTTGGGAAATGCTCTGATAAAAAGATTTTTTGACATTTTGTTGTCATTCATTTTTATCATAATATCTTCTCCTGTAATGCTTATATGTGCCATAGGCGTTAAATTATCTTCAAAGGGTCCTGTGCTCTTTAAGCAAGAACGTGTAGGAAAGAATAAAAAGACATTTAAAATGCTCAAATTCCGCTCAATGGTAGTAAATGACAAGCAGGACACTGCGTGGAGCGGAAAGACCGACAGCAGAAGAACAAAATTCGGTTCATTTTTGAGAAAAACTTCTCTAGATGAACTTCCTCAATTGTTCAATGTCTTTGTTGGAAACATGAGCATTGTAGGCCCAAGACCTGAAATACCATATTATGTTGATCAGTTCAAAGACGAAATACCTTTGTATATGGTAAGACACCAAATAAGACCAGGAATGACGGGCTGGGCACAAATCTGCGGTCTCAGAGGAGACACATCAATCAAAGACAGAATCGAGCACGACATTTATTACGCTGAACATTGGAGTGTTTTATTTGATATAAAAATAATGTTCATAACACTGTTTGGCGGCAAATTCATAAACAAAGAAGAGTAATATGCAAAAAAGAGTATTGTTCACAGCATCTACTTTCGGACATATTTGTTCCTTCCACATCCCCTACTTGAAAGAATTCAAAGACAGGGGCTTTGTCGTAGATGTTGCATGCGGCGGAGAAATGAGAAAAATCCCATTTGCCGACAATTTATTTCAGGTTACTTTTGAAAAAAAGATATCTTCATTAAAAAACTTTAATGCTGAGACTGAGCTTGAAAAGATTATTCGACAAAACCAATATGACCTCATCATAACTCATACTACGCTAGCTGCATTCTTTACGAGAGTTGCTCTTGGCGGCATGAATCCAAGACCAAAAGTAGTTGATGTTATGCATGGATATCTCTTTGATGACAAAACAAATTCTCTAAAAAAATCCGTTTACTATTCAGCTGAAAAATCCATGGCTAAAAGAACCGATCTTCTGCTTACCATGAATGATTGGGACTACAATTTTGCAGTAAAGAACAATTTGGGAAAAAAAGTCGGATATATAGACGGAATGGGACTGGATATAGATAAAATAGATGCAACAGACAGTTCACAAAGAGAAAAAATAAGAGAAGAACTGAATATACCTAAAGATGCATTTGTATTTATATATTCAGCTGAGTTTTCAAAGAGAAAAAATCAGGCAACCTTGATGAAAGCAATGCAAAAGACAGATAAAAACATATATCTCATTTTAGCCGGAAAAGGCGAAACGGTCCATGACTGCCAAACTCTAGCTGAAAATCTAAGTGTGAGAGACAGAATAAAATTTCCGGGATTTGTTTCTAATATATATAGCCTTTATAGGGCATGTGACGGGGCTGTTTCATCAAGCAAAAGTGAAGGACTTCCGTTCAATGTCATGGAAGCGATGAGATTTTCTCTTCCCATTGTTGTAAGTAAAGCAAAGGGCAATATTGACTTAATACAAGACAACATCAATGGTCTTGTTTGCTCTAAAGATAGCTATATAGAATTTGCAGACAAAATGAATGAAATATATTATGATGTCAATCTGAGAAAAAAGTTGTCCGAAAAAGCATATGAGATGTCAGAAAAATATGACATAAAAAAAGTATTGCCATCAGTTATGGAACAATATCTTTCAGTATTGTGAGGTGAGCATGAAAGGACTCAGTGAAATTAGAAGAAGCAGAAAATATAACCAGCAAAAAGTTGCTTTCGATCTCAATATTTCAAGAGCATCTCTTTCACATTATGAAAGAGGAATAAGAGAGCCTTCTCTTGATTTATTAGTCAGAATGAGTGAATATTTCGGTGTTTCAATTTATTACTTAATCACAGGCAGAGAAAGAGTTCCGGGTGAGAATAAAGACTTTACATTGCCCCAGACAAAAAAGAATAAATAGAAAAAAGGGAAGAGACGCAAAAAACATCTCTTCCCGATTATTTTTATCTAAACTTAAGCTTTTACCTCATTTGCAATTGTATAAAGCATCTTCATTGTGTCTTTTACATATTTGCTTCTTGCTTCAATCCAATCTCTCTCCGGAGGAGTGAAAGCAGCGATTTCTTCTGGAGTACATTTATCTTTGAAATATCTATCAACTTTAAGAGCGAGTTCAATTCCGCAAGTTGTGATTTTTCCATCCAGTTCGCAAACAACAACATTGGATTTTCCAAGGAGGAGCTGATCAACTGCTTCAACACCCATTCTTGTTGCCATTACTCTATCTCTGAGTGTAGGTGTACCGCCTCTTTGTACATGAGCCAGTCTGCAGAATTTGGTCTCAACGCCTGTTTGTTCCTGAATTCTCTGTGCGAGTGGTTCAGCAAATCCTTTAAGACCTTCAGATACAATTACGATAAATGATCTCTTGCCTGCAGCTCTTGCTCTCTTTATATCTTCCATTGCCTTTGCTTCATCAAAAGGAAGTTCCTTAATTGCTGTAGCAATTGCACCTGTAGCAATTCCTGAATAAATAGCTATGTTTCCCGACCAGTGTCCCATTACTTCAACTACATCACATCTAGCATGTGATTCGCAAGTGTCACGAAGTCTGTCGACCATTGAAATAACGGTATTTACTGCTGTATCAAAACCGATTGTATAATCTGAAGCAGGAATGTCGTTGTCTATTGTTCCCGGAATTCCAATTGTCGGAATACCTCTTTCAGAAAGGTCTGTTGCTCCTCTGAAAGTGCCGTCACCGCCTATTGCTACAATGCCGTCAATTTGGTTCTTTTTACAAACTGCGATTGCTTTCTGCATTCCTTCTTCTGTTCTGAATTCATCACATCTTGCTGTATAGAGAACAGTTCCGCTTCTGTTAATAAGGTTGTTTACATCAATTGTAGATGTGACAAGTTTCATGTTGTCTTCAATCAAACCTTTGTAACCTTCTTTTATTCCGTAAACTTCAATGCCACGGGCAAGACAGCATCTTGCTGCTGCTCTGTAACATGCGTTCATACCAGGAGCATCGCCTCCTGATGTAAGTATTCCGATTCTTCTGAATTTTTTCATTGCTTATATCTCCTAAATTTTGAAATCTTTACTTTTATCATTTATACCGCCAGATAGGAAAGTAACTGACCTGCTGACACTGTCTTTAGCATTATACCATGGCTCTGAATCATATCTGTAATCAAACTTTTTGCAGAACCAGCTGACATCATTTCCAAGTTCTTCTATATATTTCTTTTCAATAGTTTCCGCTTGTTTATAGAATTCGGAGAAAGATTTTTTATTCAATTGCTCTCTTCCGCTCTTTATTATCATCTCATAATGTGGTAGGCAGAAATATTTTTGATTTTGGAATTTGACTTTGAATTCATCATCAGTTTCCCAAAGCCAGAACATATTGGATACCATTTTTGAAAAGCTGTATTCAATTCTAGTGCATACATAGCACGATTCTCTTAAAGAAGACAATTTCTTTTCCTGTTTGTTTCCTTGAGAATCAAACAATTTTGATGAATCAAATATTTCTTTTTTCTTCTCAGCTAAATGACTTTCCAAAATGAGTGCAAACGGAAGTTTTTTATCTTTGCTTGCCATCTCATTTAAGTGGTTTTTGCAAAAACCCAATTTGTTCGTCTCAATCCTGACATCAGGTTCCATCATTGCTGCGCCCAGAATTCTTTCAATCTCATTATTATTCAACGCCTTTTTCATTAAACAGAAAGGGCATTCAGCCGGATTGTGTTCAGGGGCAGCGGAAAACGATTCGTTGACGGGAATTGTATATATCGTTTCAGCCATTATATCAGTACTCAAGTGTTGCTATATATGGGCAGTGGTCAGATGCCTTAACGTGTTTAACGTAAGAATTCTTGACCTTGAATGCATCGTTGACGAATATATAGTCTATTTTGACTCCATTGGGATCGCTGCATGGAATTGTTTTTAAATCCGATGGGTAAGAATAGTCGCTTTGGTTTTCACACTCATCAAATGTGTCGTGAAGAATTGACTTTAGTGCACCGATATATGGATCATTTGGTTTTATATTCAAGTCACCCATTAAAATAACAGGATTTGTTTCGTCTTTAAGAATGTTTAGCAATGTTGCCAATGCTGATGTCTGCTCAGATCTTGGAAGACCAAAATGTGTTACATATACATCGGTAGGCATTCCGGGAAAATCTACTACAGCTTTCAATACGCATCTAGGCTCATAATAATTCTTTTCTCTTCTGTCAAGAGGATCTTCTATCGGAATTACTTCTTTTCTCAAAATGTGATATTTTGAAACAAGGCCATTGCCGTAATCACCGGGATGCCAATGTACAGCTTTTGCAAAGAAATCTTCAAATCCGACTCCCTGTCCGATTACATGAGCCAAATCATCACAATTTGATCTGGGAAGACCGCAATCAACTTCGTTAAGACCGCAGAGAATAGGTCCTTCACCTTTAATTACATCAATTACAGCTTGTGGACTGTACATAGCTTTTGGTGTTATGTTGTAGTCTCTTCCTCCCGCGATGTTATATGTCATTACTTTTAGTTCCATAAAAATCCTCCAAACGCTCTAAAATACACGAGTTATTATACCACCCCATCAGCAACAATACAAACATATTAATATACGTGTGATAATTATTATTAATATTTGACATATTGGTGTTTCAATGATAAACTTTAACCGAAAAACAGATTTGGAGATGGATTTTGAACAGCGTAATTATTGATTGTCCGGAGCATTTTGATCCTCAAAAAACATTTGATTGCGGACAATGTTTCAGGTTTGATATTCTTTCAGATGGCACCGTTTGTGGCGTCGTTAATAAGAGATACATCACAATAAAAAAATGTGATGGCAAGTTAATAATTACCGGAATGAATGATGAAGAAGTCAAAGAACAACTTATTCCATATCTTGGTCTTGATGAAGATTATGGCGAAATCAATAAAGACATTGAATCTCATTTCGGAGTATACAACGACACTATTTATTCAGCTGAAAAAGTTGCGGACGGAATAAGAATTCTTAGGCAGGACAAATGGGAAACGCTTGTTTCTTTCATCGTGTCTCAAAACAATAACATCGGAAGAATCAAAAAGATTATATGCAGAATGTGCGAAAAGTTTGGTGAACCATTCGTTCAGGACGGAAATACATATTACGCTTTTCCCACTGCAGAATCACTTGTAAAAGCAGGAGAAGAAAATATATTTGCCTGTGGAACAGGTTTCAGGGATAAGTACATATATGATTGTGCTGAAAAAGTGAACAGTGGTAAAATAGATTTAGACAGAATAAGCAAAGAAGAAACAGAAAAAGCAATGGAAGACCTCATGACGATTAAAGGAGTCGGACCTAAAGTAGCTTCCTGTGTTCTTCTGTTTGGTTTTCACAGAACAGAGAGCTTTCCAATTGATGTTTGGATTAAAAGAGTGCTTGAAAAATACTATTCAAGCGGAATTGATCTTAAGAATATTGGAAACTATGGTGGTATAGCTCAGCAGTACTTGTTTTACTATGAGAGATACAAGTCAGGAGGCAATGTTTGATTTTATATAATAAACAGAGCATGGTTGCATTCAGATGTGCCAATTGCGGTTCTATAGTAAAAAGTGTTAAGGGTGTATTCTTTATACCGGGTGAGAAAAAAGTAATAAAATGCGACTGCGGTAATAAGCTAGACATAGTTAACACAGGTGACAATAAATTGAGATTTACGCTAAAATGCCGTTTTTGTGGAATGAACCATCAATATAACGTAAATCAGTCAACAATTTTTAAAAATGAAAGTCTTGTAATGTCTTGTGATGTAACTGGCTTTGATATTCTTTTCATAGGGAGTCCCGGGGAAGTATACAAGGCTGTTGAAGAATCTGAAGAGTATATTGATGAATGGGCTCAAGCAGGAAATGAACAGGACTATTCAGATAACGATTATCCCGAGAACGGAGATTCTGTTCTTGCTGATGGAGTGGTTTTAGCTCTAAAAGAATTAGCTTTAGAAGGCAAGATTATTTGCAATTGCAAAAAAGAAGACAGAAGATTTGTAGTAGACAGATATTCAGACAATATAGTTATCAGATGCAAAACATGCGGATGTGAAAAGCGCATCGAAACTCATGAAGGAAGTCTTGATGCATACAATGTCATTGATTGTGACAAATTGTATTTAAATAAATAGGTGGAGGTGAAAAAATGAAAAAAACAATTAAGCTGTTATCTGTAATTGTTATTGCGTTGTTGCTGATAATTGCAACAATATTTACGATAACCGCATTAGATTCAACGGATCCATATAACTCCACTTATACAATGTCGGTTTCTAGAGAAGTTGAATCACAGGCAATGGAAAGGTTTAAAACAGCACTTGAGAACGGACAGACAACTGTATCTTTATATGATTTGAACTGCTCTTTAAGTGATGGTGACAATTTGTTTTCGTCTTTCTTATATGATAATCCCAAATACTCATTCATGTATACAACAGGATATAGTAAATCTTCGATTGGAACCACTTTGTATTCAATAGGATTGAATCAAAGGTATAATTTCTCAGACTACGCAACAATGCTTGCTGAAATAGAAAGTGAGATAGATAATATTTGCCTTAGAATTGATTCAAATTGGAGTGATTTGCAAAAAGTATTATGGGTAAATGACTACATTTGTGATGTATATGAGTATGACCATAAATATGTAAACACTGAAAACGAAAGCAACGATTTGTTTTCAATGATTCACTACAAGTCAGGAACTTGTCAAGGATATACAAAACTTTTTAAAGCAGTTATGGATAAGCTTGGCATAGAATGTAGTTTTTCTTCATCAAAACAAATATTTCATGTTTGGAATATTGTCAAAATAAATGGACAATGGTATCACATAGATGTTACCTGGAATGATCACCCAAACGCAAAAGGATATATTTTGCTTACAAATGATACCACCAGCTACAAAATACATGGTGATTATTTTAATCTGCCTCCTGTATCAGATGCTATTCAAAAATATGCGTGCACAGATACAAAATATAACAATTATTTTTGGGTAAATGGGTTTGGATCCGGATTTGCTATGTTTGAGAATAACACAGCATATGGATTTGATTTGGCAGGAAACTTCAACAAATACAATTTGAACAATAACACATATGAAACAAAGTTTACTATTTCAAATCAAAAATGGCCTTCTTCAGCTGTGGCAAATCCCAAGTATTATGTGGATTACTTTGGCGATGTAATCTCAATGGGCGATGTTATTTACTATTCAACACCTCGTCAAGTTTATTTGTACGACCATTTAAATGACAAATCAACTCTGGTGTTCAGTACAGATCAGATTTACATATATGCAGTTCTGTTTGATGGAACATATGTATCTCTTGTTGATTTCAATTATGATTTGGCAGCAGAGCCTTTGCACGTATCAATATACAAAACAGATATTCCTTTACCCAGTTCAAAGTATACTGTTAAATGGGTAAATGATGACAATACTGTGCTAGAAACGGATGAAAATGTCGCATTCGGTTCAACACCTACATATAATGGTTCAACACCTACAAAAGCAGGTACTGCAGAATACTCATATACATTTGCCGGTTGGACACCGACTGTTTCAAGCGTGACAGGAGATGTGACATATAAGGCAACATTCACACAAACCAAAAATAAGTACACAGTAACATGGAAGAACTATGATGGTTCGACAATAAAAACTGAACAAGTTGAATATGGAAAAACACCTAGTTACTCCGGAGCAACCCCAACTAAACCATCTGATACACAATATAGTTATCAGTTCTCAGGATGGTCTCCAAGTATTTCTTCTGTAACAGGAGATGTTTCGTATACAGCTCAATTTACTCAATCGGCTGTTAAATTTACAGTTACATGGAAGAATTATAACGGCAACATTTTAAAGACAGATACAAATCTGAATTATGGCGATACTCCTGTGTACACAGGCGCTACTCCAACTAGACCAAGTACAGCTGAATATACATATACTTTTACCGGATGGACGCCAAGTATTTCATCTGTCACGGGTAATGCTACATATGAAGCAGTCTTTTCTGCCACAAAGAACCAATATACAATTACATGGAAAAACTTCGATGGAACTGTTTTAAAAGTAGATACTCTTGAATATGGATCTACTCCGGTTTATTCAGGAACAACTCCAACAAGACCGAACGATTCTAAATATGAGTACAAATTCAAAGGTTGGTCACCGAATATTGAAACAGTATCAAAGAATGCATCATATACTGCAACATTTACCGCAACAATGATTCAAAATGTGACTACAGAAGAGAGTACAACTGAGACAACAAGTTCTGAGTCTACTACTGAGATAACAACTGAATCAACAAGTGAAACGACCACTGAAGTAACAACAAGTGAAACGACCACTGAAATTACTACAGAAGTAACAACAGTTGAATCTACAACAGAAACTACTACCGAAGAAGTTACTACAGAAACAACAACAAAAGAAACAACTGAATCTACTCCAATTGAGACTACTACAGAAGAAACAACTGAATATATAGGCACAGTAGAGACAGTTCCAGTTGAAACGACAGCAACTTCTGAAAAAGATACTACTGAGACAACAGAAGTTGTTACAACAAATGATGAAACAGAACAAACAACTTCTGAAGGTAAAGTTGAAACTGAAACAGATGTAATTACAGAATCAAACGACGAGACAGATGTTATCACCACAACAAAAGAAGATGAGACATCAACAGAAAAAGTAACAACATCAAAAGACACAGTTACAACAAAAGATGGATTCAGCGGATTTATTGATGATTATATTGAAAAATTAAAATCAGGAGATGTGGTTTACATCGCAATAACCGCCGGTGCTGGAGTTGTAGTATTGGGAGTGATAGTGCTCATACTCAAAGCTATTTTCAAAAAGAAAAAATAATACTGAGTGACAAACAAATGCCTCGCACAACTTAACCGATGTGCGAGGCTGATTTATTATTTAGTTCTGTTAAATAATTACTCTACTTCGTTTCTAGCAGCCATCTTTTTCTTTTTAGCGTTAATTGCAACAAATACTACAACAACAATAGCTACAGCTACTACCGCTACAACAATCCAGAATGTTACGTTCAAAGAGTTGACACGTATATTCTTTATCCAGTAGTCATCGAGTAATTGGTTAGCTTCGTCAGAAAGCTTTATATATGTTTGTGTGTTTGCGAGAATATCTGCTGAAGGATATGCATTTGGATCATTTGCAACTTCTTCATCCATCAGTTCCCTTGCTGCAGTCATAGGAGTTGAATAACCGATGAAAGAGAGGTTCTCTGCAGATATTACAGGTTCGCACATAAAGTTGATGAACATTTCAGCTGCTTCTTTGTTCTTGGATCTTTCCAGAACGCACAAAGCATCAGTGAAGAGATTCGTTCCCTCTTCTGGGAAACAGAACTCAAGGTTTTCATTTTTTTCATACATTGTGAGATAGTCGCCAACATAATATGGAGCAATCCATGCATTTTCTTCTTCCATCTTATTAAACACCTGGTCCATAACATATGCCTGAAGAAGAGGTTTCTGTTCTTCCAGTTTTTTAGCCGATGCTGCTATCTCATCCGGATTTTCCGTGTTCATAGAGTAACCCAAAAGTTTTTCTGCGATTGCAAATGCATCTCTGGAGTTATCTATCATCAAAATCTTGCCTTTATATTTCTCGTTCCAGAGCAAATCCCAACTTCCAACATCTTCTTCGTCAACGAATTTAGTGTTGTAAATAATTCCTAGTGTGCCCCATGTGTAAGGAACACTGTATAAATTGTCTGGGTCATATTCACAATTATCGCCTGTGAATCTGTCATCAATGTATTGAGCATTAGGAATATTGTCATAGTTGAGTTTGGCAAGTTTTCCTTCTTTTATAAGTCTTGAAATCATGTAATCTGAAGGAATAACTATGTCATAATAAGCTGATTCAGATTTAATCTTTGAATACATGTTCTCATTTGAGTCAAATGTTGTGTAATCAACTTTAATTCCTGTCAATTCTTCGAACACTTTTATTACATCGAGAGAATCTTCTGAACCATCAGATATATATTCACCCCAGTTGTAAACATAAAGTGTAATATTCTTGCCCTTTAATTTAGAATAATAGTCCTGATCGAATTGACTTAAATCAAATTCTTCCCCCACTTCAGCTGCGAAGATGTTAAATGAAAAAACACAACTGAACAAAACCAAAGCAGCAATTGCTATAGAAACAATTCTTTTCAATTCTATTCAAAGCCTCCTATATACTGTTTTTTAAATTTTGAGATATTTTTATTTCTTTTGCTCTTTCTTTTCTAATTGCATATACATTGGAAATGAGAAGAATTATGAAGACAAGCAAGAACATCAAAGTTGACAATGCGTTAATCTTCGGTGAAATTCTTCTTCTTGTCATTGAATATATTGTTATAGACAATGTTTGAAGATTTCCTGCTGTAAAGTAACTTATTATAAAGTCATCTATTGAATATGTCAGAGCCATGAGGAATCCGGTCAATATTCCCGGAAGTATTTCCGGAATTATAACCTTTGTGAAAGCCTGCCTTGTATTGCATCCCAAATCAAGGGCAGCTGAGTACATATCTCTGTTAATTTGTCTGAGTTTAGGCAGTATTGAAAGGAATACACTAGGTACGCAGAATGAGATATGTGCAATGATAAGTGAAACCCAACCGGTTGAGATTCTTGCTGCTGTGAACAACAACATGAGCGATACACCTGTAACTATTTCAGGGCTTAACAATGGGATGTTTGTAACTGTTTTTATGGTTGTTTTGAGCTTTTTGCTTTTTAATGAGTAAACACCAAGAGCAGCAAGTGTTCCCAATATTGTTGAGAATACTGAAGCTATTGCGGCAAGCAATAAAGTGTTTAAAAGTGAAGACATGATGAGTTCATCATTGAACAACTCAACATACCAGTTTGTAGTAAATCCGGTCCATTCAAATCCTTTGCTGCTGTTGAACGAATACACCATTACAAGAGCAATAGGCGAATAGAAGAACATCATTATGAAGATGTTGTATATAGTGGTGAAGAACTTAGTGTTTTTACTCATGCAAGTGTCTCCTCCACTTCTTCAGTATCGATTCTAGAGAAGATAAGCATGGTAATAATGACTATAACCATCAAAATCAGGGAAGTAGCAGAACCCGTATGAAGGTTATAAGAATTACCCAAAATTTGTGCTTCGATTGCGTCGCCTATCAAATAGAAGTCAGTTCCGCCTAAGAATTTGCTTATGACAAATGTACTTACCGCAGGCACAAATACCATAGTGATTCCTGATACAATACCCGGAACACTGAGCGGTATCAAGATTTTAAACAAAACCTGAATATTATTTGCGCCCAAATCGTGAGCTGACTCAACAAGAGACTGATCAATCTTTGTCATGATTGAATATAACGGAAGAATCATGAACGGCAGGAAGTTATATACCATACCGACAACTACTGCAAACTCAGTACCCATCATCTGGATTCTTCCTATACCGATTGACTGCAGAACAGTGTTTATAATTCCGTTGTCTTCAAACAATTGAGCCAATGCGTGAGTTCTCAACAGGAAGTTCATCCACATCGGGAGCATAACCAGCATTACAAACATTTTTTGTTTTGACATAGGCTTTCTTGAAATTGAATAAGCAAAAGGGAATGCCATTATGAGGCAAATGACTGTTGCTATCAAGGCAAGCCATATACTTCTGATCAAAGTTGGAACGTAGTCCCAGGCACTGACCATGTTTTCAAATGTAAAAGCACCATTATTGTCTGTAAATGCATAGTATAGAATCATAAGCATCGGGATGATGGTGAACAATATCATCCAGACAATGTAAGGACCTGCGGCCCATTTTGCTTTTAGGTTAATCAATTTTCGTTACTCCCTTCATTTTCAGGGTTTGGTGTAACTACTTCTTTAGAATTATTCGGAACAAAATCGCTCTTTTTCATTACGTGAATATCATTTGGGGTCAAATGGATTCCGACTTCTTTCCCGACAGGCTCAAATATTGTGTCTTGAGCTTTCCAGAGTTTTTCGCCGCATCTGATTCTCATCTCGTAATGCATTCCTTTGAACACTACTGTTTCAACTATGCCTGTGATCATTTTTTCATTTGGCTCAACAAGTTTGATATCTTCAGGTCTGATTACTACATCGACTTCTTCGTCTTGTTCAAATCCCTTGTCCAAACATTCATAGCATTTTCCGGAGAATTCAACCAAATAGTCTTTATGCATGATTCCGGGAACGATGTTGCTCTCGCCTATAAAGTCAGCAGTAAATGCATCAATAGGTTCGTTATAGATATCCGTTGGAGTACCCATCTGATGGATTTTACCATTTTCCATTACGACTATAGTATCGCTCATTGTAAGAGCTTCTTCCTGATCATGAGTGACATAAATGAATGTAATTCCCAAAGATTGCTGTATTTTTTTGAGTTCTACCTGCATTCCTTTTCTGAGTTTTAAGTCCAGAGCGCCCAGCGGCTCATCCAAAAGCAGCACTTTAGGATTGTTAGCAAGTGCTCTTGCTATCGCAACTCTTTGCTGCTGACCGCCTGACAAAACATCAACGCGTCTTGATTCATAACCTTTTAAGTTAACAAGTTCAAGCATCTCTTTGACTTTTTTTGCTATTTCTTTTTCCGGAGTCTTTTTAAGTCTCAAACCAAATGCCACATTCTCATATACATCTAAATGTGTGAAGAGAGCATATTTCTGGAATACAGTATTCAGTTGTCTTTTGTGAGGTGGGAGGTCGTTTATGTTTTTACCCATGAAAAACACATCGCCTTCATCCTGTTCAACAAAGCCGCCTATTATTCTCAGAATTGTGGTTTTTCCACATCCTGAAGGTCCTAAAAGTGTTACAAATTCCTTGTCGTGAATTGTAAGATTAAGCTTATCCAAAACTTTCATTCCGTTATATGATTTGGAAATCCCTTTTAGTTCAATAATTGTGTTATTTGTATCCAATTATTGTGCCTCCTGAATAAAAAATATCAAATACAAAAAAATGCACGGAATTTCCGTGCATTTGTGATGCCGTGAACCCAAAAAATCAAAAAATAACTATATTTTCCGACCCATACGAAATTACTTCGTAAATTCACAAGCGTGATTATATCATGCATATATATAAAATGCAATATATATTTAAGCAAAAATTCAAAATAATTCAAATTAATGCAAACTAATAAATGTTGATTGAAAATACAACCCGAATATCTCTTTAAATCTCTTAAAATCTCTTTAAATGACCCAATTTGCTCAAATGTTGTTAAATGTATATTACTTCACAACCGACAGGAGATATCTCAATTTTTATGTCTGAAAAATGAGCTTGAAGCAATTCTTTCATTGCATCGCAAAACACTTCTTCTGTGTAGTAGTGTCCGGCCGCTATAACAGATATGCCGATTTGATCTGCGTCGAGCAGGGCGTTATAGCTTACACTGCCTGTAATTAAGGCATCAGCTCCGGCTTTTGCAGCGCTTTCAATATAACTGCCTCCGCCTCCACCGAGAATGGCCACTTTCTTTATCTCTTTTTTCCATGGAACTGCAAAAAGATTAGGGGTACCGAGTTTATCTTTAACCAAATTGCAAAGTGATGAAAAAGGAATTGTTTTATCTAACTCGCAAATTCTTCCCAAATCATCTCCATCTTCCCCGAATTTGCCAACTACTTTAAGTCCGAGTTTAGCTGACAAGACATCGTTCATTCCGCCTTCACCTGCATCAAATCTTGTGTGGAAACTCATAACTGAAATCCCGCTGGCAAACAAATTTGTTGCAATTTTGGAATTTGGACTTTCACATGACAATTGTCTTATGGGCTTAAAAACAAGAGGGTGATGTGACAAAATGAGATCAAAACCATTTTCTTTTGCATATTCTGCAACTTTAGCTGTGACATCAAGAGAAATCAAAACCTTTTTTGCCTCTTTATCTATGTTCGGACAAACCATCAGTCCGTCATTGTCCCATGAACTTGAAAGTGTTCTTGGAAATTTTTCGCTGATGAATGAATAAATATCTCTGTAGGTTGTCATAATTGTGAAATAATCCTTTCGATTTCCTTTAGTATTTCTCCAAAATTCGGGTCTTTTGTACCCTTGAACTTGATGTCGAGTTCTTTGTGCACCTTTTCGCAGAAAAGCTTGAATAATTCTGGTTTTTTGTTTTCTATGTTTTTCTTTCCGAGATAGAGTTCATATTCACTGTATTTTTCGGATATGCCTGTATATTTTGCCTTTATTATTTGGTATATCCTTCTATCTTCTTTTGCAAGATCCTCATCAATTATTGAGTAACCATGATCATACAAATATTTTCTCAACAAATGAGGATGAGTCATGGGCTGAAGAATGAGATTAGACTTTTTTGCTAGCTCGGATTTTTCAATTATTTCTGTTATGAGGATTCCTCCCATACCTGCAATTGAAATGTCTGTGCAGTCAAGTTCATCAAGCCCATTAAGTCCGTCAGTCAGGATAGTCTTGCAATTGTCCGAGCATCCGTTCTGACTAATGGTATCGCCTGCTTTTTTCAATGGCCCCTTATTTATGTCTGTAGCCCATGCGTATTTTATTTTTTCGGAATTCAAAAGGTACACAGGCAAATAGGCGTGATCTGTTCCCACATCTATAAGCCGTTCACCTGATACAAATGAGGCGACCGAATAGAGCCTCGGAGTCAATACAATCATATATCTCCCATGACAAAAAGACTCCCACGAAATCGCGGAAGTCCTGCCAAATTATTTGTTTTCTTTTTTATCCTCAACGAATTTGTTGAGTCTTTCAAGAAGATCATCACAGTCAACGCCGTGAACTGCACAGGCTTCTTCTATTGTTTCACCGGCTGACATAGGGCAGCTCAGGCAATGCATTCCTATTTCATAAAAGAAGATGGCACAATCAGGATCGACTTCAAGAACTTCAGTGATTATTGTGTCTTTATCGAACATAATCAATCTCTTTTCTAACAAGGATTTTTACAAGGGATAGTATATATTATTGGTGATGTGTTTTCAATAGTTCATGACAGATAAATAATTAGAGAATTGTAAATTATTTTTGAACTGATTTTGTGGGATTTTGGCTATAGTAAACAACAAAACAAGGCAAAATTCTAACATAAAGAATAGAAAATATAAAAAGTGTTTATTGATTATGTATGACTAAATCTATATAATATACATGTTAGGTTTTTGTTTATTACTATCAAAACAAAACGAAAATAATAAATTCTAAGGAGCAGAAATTATATTATGGAAAAGTTTTCAACATCAAACATCAGAAACGTTTGTTTGATTGGACACAGTGCAGCAGGAAAGACCTCTTTGACCGAGGCTATGCTGTATATTACAAAAGGTTCTCAGAGACTTGGTAAAATAGTTGACGGAAACACTGTTTGTGACTATGACCCAGAGGAGGTAAAACGCCAGATTTCAATTTCTGCATCTGTTGCTCCTGTAGTTAAAGGCAACGTTAAAATCAACGTCGTTGATACTCCGGGATACCTCGATTTTATTGCTGAAGTAATCCAGGGATTAAAAGTTGCTAGCGCAGGCATTATAGTTGTTGACGGTAAGTCAGGTGTTGAAATCGGAACTGAAATAGCTTGGGAAAAAGTTACCGAAGCTGGAATTCCGAAGGCAATCGTGGTTAATAAGATTGATGATCCTGAGACTAAGTTTGATAAGGTATTTGAAGAACTTAAGGAAAAATTCGGTACAAGTGTTTGTCCTTTCTTCGTTCCTGCTAACGGCGGCAAAGCAGTAGTTGACCTCGTTGAAAAAGTTATGTACACATACGACGGCGGAAGGTCTACAAAGGGCGAAATCCCATCTGACGTTATGTCAGAAGCTGAATCATACATCGAAGCACTCATGGAAGAAGTTGCAGGTACAAGCGACGAACTCATGGAAAAATACTTCGGTGGCGAAGATATCTCAAGACAGGAAATCATCGATGCACTCAAGGGAGGTTTCATCAACAATCAGATCACTCCTGTATTCGTAACATCTGCTACAAACCTTGTTGGTGTTGATGTACTTTTAGATACAGTAAAGGATATGTTCCCGAACCCAATGCAGGTTGCTCACGAAGTTGTTGTTGACGGCGAAACAGAGAAGCCTGTTCAGGTTGAAGAGAATGGACCGGCTACAGTATTCGTATTCAAGACAGTTGCAGACGCTTTCGTTGGAAAGATGTCATTCTTCAAAGTAGTTTCAGGTAAGCTTAATGCTTCCGACGAACTCAAGAATCTTGAAACAGGTTCATCAGAAAAATTCTCACACATTTACACAATCTGCGGAAAGACACAGTCAGAAGTTGAAACACTCGCTATGGGTGATATCGGCATGACAGCTAAGCTTTCAAATACAAACACAAATGACACATTGTCAGCTAAACCAGGTGCTCTTCCGATTAAGAAGATTGTTTATCCTGAATCATTCTACAGCATGGCTGTTGCAGCTAAGGCTAAGGGTGAAGAAGACAAGATTTCTCAGGGAATCATCAGACTTCTCGAAGAAGATCTTTCTTATGGATTTGAAAACAATGCAGTTACAAAACAGCTCATTGTTTACGGTCAGGGCGATACACACCTCAGCGTTCTTGTTTCAAAACTCAAAACACGTTTTGGCTTGACAGTTGATCTTGTTCCTCCGAAGGTTGCATATAAAGAGACAATCAAGGGCAACTCAGATGTTCAGGGTAAATACAAGAAACAGTCAGGTGGACACGGCCAGTATGGTGACGTACACATCAGATTCTCTCACAGCGAACAAGAAGGTCTTGAATTCGTTCAGAGCGTTGTTGGTGGTTCAGTTCCGAAGAACTTCTATCCAGCAGTTGAAAAGGGATTGCTCGAAGCTATGCAGAAGGGCGTTCTCGCTGGTTATCCTGTAGTTAACCTCAAAGCAGACTTGTATGATGGTTCTTACCACCCGGTTGACTCTTCAGAAATGGCATTTAAGGTTGCAGCAAGCCTTGCATATAAAGAAGGATTGCCACAAGCTAAGCCAATCATTCTTGAACCAATTGGTAAAGTTAACGTATTTGTTCCAGGCGACTTGCTCGGAGACGTAATGGGTGAAATCACAAAGCGTCGTGGCAGAGTTCTTGGAATGACACCTACAAAGAAGAAAGGTGAACAGCTCCTTGAAGCTGAAGCTCCGATGAGCGAAATGTTTGACTTTGCAATTCAGCTCAGAGCTATGACACGTGGTGCGGCTACATATACAATCAGATATGAAAGATATGAAGAAGTACCGGGCGATGCAGCTCAGAAGATAATCGAAGAAGCAAAGAAGAATGCTGAAGAGGAAGAATAATTAATAGTATGATTGAAATAGTCCGGCTTGCCGGACTATTTTCAGTGATTAATGAAACAATATGAATGATACTAAAAGAAAAGAAATGACGGAAAGAGTTATTTCTCTCATTGGAAAAGAAGTTCATGTCATCATAGACAGACCGATTGGTCATGTCCACAAAGGAATTGTATATACCCAAAATTATGGATATATTGAAGACTTCAAAGCTCTCGACGGAGAATACCAAGACGCATATGTGATTGGTGTAAATGAACCTATTAAATCATTCACGGGCAAGGTAATAGCTGTTATAAATCGAAAAGATGATGTAGAAGACAAACTTGTTGTATGCGGTAGTGACAAAGTCTATTCAAAAGAAGAGATCAAAGAAATGGTTAATTTTCAAGAACAATTTTTTTCAGGTTCAATCATAATGTAAAAAAACATAGCAAAAAAACAACCTAGAGAACAAATTTGAGTCTCTAGGTTGTAAAAATATTAGCTTACTTTTTAGTTTGAACTTGTTGTATAAGTTATTGTAGCACCTGATGGAACAGTTCCGAAGATTAATTCCATACTGTCTTTGAATCTTTCAGGAATTATAATTGTTTCAAGAGCTCTGCATCCAAAGAAAGCCATTTCTCCGATTTCAGTAACTGACTCCGGAATAACGAGTTTCTTAAGTGAAGTGCATCCAACAAAAGCTGATGCTTTGATTGTTGTAAGTGTTGTTGGGAAATTGATTTCTTTGAGGTTTTGTAATCCTTCAAAAGCATACTTTGAAATAGTGACCAAACCTTCATTCAACTCAATTGATTCGATTGTATCCATCATACAGAAGGCATCTTCTCTGATTTCAATTACGTTTTCCGGAATAACGACTTTTTTAACTACTACTCTATTGAAAACATCTTTACCATCTTCATCTACGGTTCTGTTAGCTAAAACGCTTCTTCCTATAGCAACTATAGGAAATTCTGTACCTACGTGGTCTTTATATACGCTTACAAATTCTGCTACATCTCCGCTTGTGTTCCATTCAACCAAAACACAACATTGTTTTGCAGAACCATCTGAACCATGCATTATTGCATAACTGACTTTATATAAGTTTGATTCAGCATAAAATGGAGTTCCTGTTAATTCAATTGTGTATGTGATATCAACCGGATCAATAGTTGTTGTGGTTGTTTCTTCAGTTGATGATTCATCGCCATTAGTAGTTGTTGTGCTATTTGTAGTAGTTACTTCAGCAGTAACTGTAGTTGTGGTATTATTTGTTTCAGTTTGTTGGTTTCCATTGCAAGCCAGTAAGAGGAAGAGCATTGCAAAAGTTAGGAAAACTACGAGAATTTTCTTCATTTGATATTCTCCATTCGTATTTAATATTCGCCCAAATATGATACCATAGTTGAGTATAAATGTCAATTACGCAACTATCCCAAAAAGACTCGTTTCAAGTGAGGGCAAAAGTGTGCAATGTGTTGTAAAACAACTGAATTTGTGATACGATTTGCTTATCTTGAAAAGGTGGTCAAAAACATGGATGAATTGACAAAAAGAATAAATGAATTGGCAAGAAAAGAAAAGGCTGAAGGTTTGTCAGCAGAAGAAAAAGCTGAACAAACAAAACTCAGAGAAGAATTCAGAGAGAGATTCAGAGCATCTTTTCGTGCTCAACTTGATAATGTCAGAATAGTGGAGCCTGATGGAAAAATCACCAAGCCGGAACCAAAGATTGCAAAGAGTTAATCTCCGTATTCTTTTTCCAAAAATCCTTTACCATAAATTTCACTTGAATTGATGATTGCGATGAAAACGTGCTCATCAATTTTTTTTGCATGTGCTCTAATTACAGCAGCCTGGTAGTTGTTGACAACGGTGAAGAGGACAACTTTTTCTTCATGAGTATATGCACCTTCTGATTTCCAGAGAGTAACGCCTCTGTGAAATTCAGTCATGATATAATTGGATATTTCTTCCTTTTTATTTGTAACTATGAGCATTCCCTTACGTCTGTTGACAAGGTTTGTAACTGCTTGAATTACAAGTGATTTAAGCAAAACACCAAGTATACTGTACATACCTGTTTTGCGGTCAATGAGGAAGAATGAAGCTCCTGCTATGATAAAATCAGCAATCATCATGGAAATACTGAGATCCATTTTTGAGTACTTGCGGATTATCATCGCTATAATATCAGTGCCTCCTGTGCTACCGCCGCCTTTGAATGCTATTGCTATACCAATTGATACAATGATGACTGCAAAGAACAACTCAAGCATTGTGTCATTAGTAAATGGTTGAGACATCGGAATGATCCATTGGAATATTTGAACAAATAGTGAAAAGGCTAAGCTGCAATATATAGTCTTCCAGCCGAATTCTTTTCCTATGACTAAAAACCCGACAATTATCAATGAAGAGTTGAGAATCAAAACAAATGTAGCAGCCGGGATTGACTTAATCAAGTATCCCAAAATAACTGATACACCTGTCATTCCGCCGTTTGAAAAATTGTTCGGCAATTTGAAGAAAAAGTCTCCGAATGCTGCAATTAGTGCACCCAGAGTCAAAAGACTGATATCTTTTAAGAAATTTTTTTCAATCTTAATTTTGCCCATTTTTTGCCTCGTTAAAATCAAGTCCAATTAGTTTAACACTTAAGTATTACTTTGTAAATACTTATTTGTGTTTACAATTGAAAATGTAGTGAGAAACAAATATAATTAAGTGAGAGAATGGGAAGGGGGTGAATAGAGTGGGCGAGTCAGTTAAGAACAAAACTAAGAGTGTATCTATAATAGTCGCCGTGTGTTTGTTCTTGAATGTGCTTGTGATACAAATATTCAAACTTATTCCTTCAAACGGAGAAGTTTTGGGTTTTATAATTAACGTTCTTTCCACTATCTCTCCGGTTTTAGTTGCTTTGATAGCATTTAAAGCACAATTTGCTATATTAGGTTTGACAAAAGAACCAAAAAGTTCAATTATCAAAACTACCAATTACAATAAATCCATATTGTTTATTGTTGCATTCATAATATTCTTTGGTATGAGTGTTGCATACAACCTGTTCTTTGACTACCCGTCTTTTGAGCACATAAAAGCAGATACACCAATTTGGGAGCACATAGTTTACGTTACTGTTGCAATTGTAATTAGAGCAATATTAGAAGAACTATTATTCAGAAAATACATTTACACTGAGTTTTCAGTTTATGGCAATAATGCTACGGTTCTTTTATGTGCATTGGTATTTGCTATGTCAAAGTCATCGCTTGTAGGATTCCCTTATTGGTTTATTATAGGGATAATTCTAAGCGTCCTATATTCATACACAAGTACGATACTTTACCCTATACTGATAAGAATAATCGTGGATTCAGTTTTGTACGTAAAGATGATTACATTGTCATTCAACCCAAGAGAAAATTCGACATTGAATCTGATTTTGGGAATAACGCTTGTTGCTGTATTGTTTATAATAGCACTAACATTCATTCGCAGATTAAAGGTGGTAAATGAAGGAGACAACGTGACAAAGCCTGGGTTCTTTACACCGCCTATGGTTATATTTTTGGCATTTGCTTTTGCAATGTGCCTGTTTTAGGAGAGAACATTATGTCAAAAAAGAAGATTAAAAATGATAACTATTTCATGTATAAAGCAATTTATGAAGCATATAAGACAGATGATTCGGGAGATGTTCCAGTCGGTTGTGTTATAGTTAAAGATGAAAAAATAATTGCAAGGGGCCACAACACAAAAGAGAAGAGTAACTGTGCATGCAACCACGCTGAAATGAATGCGATTAAAAAAGCATGTAAAAAGCTAGATTCGTGGAGATTAACAGGATGCACAATGTATGTCACTCTTGAACCATGTCCGATGTGTGCCGGAGCTATTATTAATTCAAGACTGGATAAAGTTGTATATGGCGCAAGGGATATGAGATTTGGAGCACTTGGAGGAAAAACAAATCTGCTCGAAGACAATCTTGAGTACTCGCCCGAAGTTGAATCAGAGGTTAAGGAAAAAGAGTGTGCTGATTTATTGAAGACATTCTTTAAAAAACTGCGCGAAAAAGAAAAGAAAAACAGTAACCCCATTATTTGACTTAAAATATTATGTGTGATAGAATTAATTGAAATATGTGTAAGGCGGGTTTATAAAATTGAAAACTAAGAAAATTTTAACTGCAATCATAGCAATTGCACTAGCTGTTTTCCACTGCTTCTTGGTAGTGAGTTGTACTGGAAATACAGACAATGTTACAACTGAAAGTGATTTTATTGCAACTACCAGCAGCAAACAAGACGAAACAACAACTTCTTCAAAATCCACAGAAGAAGTAACCACCAAAAACGATGATGTAATTCACACAGGTGATTACATTGATCCATTGACAGGCTATGCTTGTGAAAAGGATTTGTCCAACAGAAAACCAATTGCTGTTGTAGTAGACAACTCAAATTTGGCTTGGAAAAATCAGGCAGGTATAAATGAAGCTTCTATTGTTTACGAAGGACTCGTAGCTCCAGGTATAACAAGATTTTTGGCTCTTTATTCAGATTATGAGACAATCCCATATGTATGCAATGTACGTTCTACACGTAAATTCATGGTAGATTGGGCACAAAGTCATAACTCTGTATTAGTATGCCATGGCGGTCCGAGCGCTGAGAATGCTCCATATAACATATACAATCTTTTGAGAGAAAGATATGGCAGCAATGGTGCAGATTTGATTATAAACACACAGACAGAATACTGGTTTGCAACAGCTGAAGGCGGAGATCTGTTTAATACAATCAGACACAGAGGCGAAAGAAAAGACCTACAATATGATACATGTATCACAAAAGAAGCTCTTATCAAGGCAGTAACAAGTGCATCATCTAAATTTGTCAAGGCCGGCGGTACAGTTAACGGAAAAGTGCTTGAGAGCATTAAGCATCTTGCAAAGGATGAGATAAGAAACACAGAAGGCTTAGATAACGGAACATACGTATCACTTAAATTCACTGCACAGGGAACTCAAACAAGCACCCTTGTTGAATACAGATACGATGAGAATTCAAAAACATATTTACGTTTCCAGGAAGGAAATGAGCACATTGACTCTGAAACAAAAAAACAATTGTCATTCAAGAATTTGATTGTTATTGTTACAGATGTAAAGATCATTGACTCAGGCGTCTCTTCAGATCCGTACATGACAGATATTAAGACTACAGGACAAGGAACAGTATATTATTTCTGTGATGGAAAAGTTCAGAAAGGTTATTGGTCAAAGAGCAGCGTTTCTTCTGAGATGTCACTTGTTGATTTAAAAGGAAATGAAATAAAACTCGAAGCAGGTAACACATATATAGGTTATGTTGATACTTCTTTCGAAGGAAAAACCGGTTTTTATGATTAATCGATAAGATTATAATTGAACAACAAAAATACAGAACGATATCCTCCAAATATTAAGCTTGGAAGTATCGTTCTTTTTTGCGTCCACTTATCTTGACTACTACACCGGGTTCTCTCTGATGAGCCCAAATTCGTAAAAAAATGCCGTGAAAAGGCACATTCTGGGACCATGTCCACTTTTGAAAATTGAAATTTCAAAAAAATACTCTAAATGTCCACTTTTGAAAAAACATATGCGATAAAAATGTGGCGTATGTCCACTTTAAAAAAACAAAAATTAAAAAAAACATTTTTTGTGTCTACTTTTCTTGACTACTACAATTATTTTCGAAAAAAATACAGGGCTAATCAAAGCCCTGATTTTTTGCACGATAGACTTATACATTCTTAAGTGTAAATATTTTTCAATTGTGATTATTTATTTCACAACAATGTGTTGAACGTTGAAATTTATTTACAAAGACAGATAATAGATGTACCGACAATTACTGGTTGAGAGGTGATTTAAAATGAATGGTAAAGGATTGCTGATTGCAGTAATCATCATATCTAGTTTACTAATTGCTTTAGGTGTAATTAATATTCTGTTTTGGATGTAAATATTTTGGCGCTTGAAAGAAATCAAGCGCCAGTTTTGTTGTTACGGATATCAGTGATCACGCACAAAAGATGAGATGATTTTTGATGGTATTGCATAATTCATTGCAACAGCTCCATCTCGCCCACCTTTTATTATTCCAATTAAATTTCCTTTTGTATTGAAAACAGGACCTCCTGAATAACCTGATGTAACAGGGGCAGAAATGACCATATAAGCATTGTTTCCAATATATCTGGAAGAATCACTTACAATTCCATCTACAATACATAATCCTTCGCCTTTGCTATTTCCTATTGCGCAAATTTTGTCACCGGTCTTTATTTTTTCATTGGAAATACTGGCGGCTGGGCAATTCTTTGCTTCTTCTGAATAGAGAAGTGCCAAATCTAAACTGCTGTCACAATAAACCAATTCTGTTTTTATCATTTTTTCATTATTTTTGTTCTTTGCAATAATTGCATCGCAGAAATTCTTGACTATTGTCTGGTCTTCTTTTTTACCTTCAATTAGATGAGCACAAGTTAAAATATACCCTTTTGAAGATATAATAATTCCGGTGCCGAATTGTTCATCACCATCAACTATTGTGTTAATTTCCAAAATGCTGCTTATCGTTTTTTTATATATTTCGGAAGTGGATAAGCTTAAACTATTTGATTCTTTAATTCTGAAAGATGTGTCACAACTATCGCACTTGTATGTGTCAAATCTTTTGGCAGTTATATGAGGACTCCCACATACAGGACATTTGGTTACTATATCCATTAAAATATTCCTCTAATCAGTATCTTTGAGAAAATGAATGGTAATGCCTTTAAACTTATTATCATCCATCATTATTTTATTCCAATCTTCTTCAGTTCCGTTGTAATAAATATCTAATAGATTATCATCAAATTTGAAAACATCAATTCCGATATCTGTTAATGTTGATGGCAAATATACACTTATTAAACTATAGCATTGAGAGAATGCCCAATCTCCAATTTTTGTTACTCCTTCAGGAACAGTAATTGTTGTCAGACGATCTCTTCTTTCAAATGCATTGTCTCCAATTTCAACCACACTTCCATCATCAGGAATAACACTCTTGTTGCCACCCAAAACCATTGTTTTAGTATTTGTTTCAATTATGCAATTGTTACTACAGTGATAAATCGGATTTCCTGGTTCTACTACCAGCGTCTCCAAATCAAATGAACCATTAAAAGCGCCACTTGAAATGAAGGTTACGGTTTTTGGTATGGTTACACTTCTAAGATTGAAACAATAGCCAAATGCTAAAAATTCTATTCTTTCTACTCCTTCAGGGATTTTTATGTTTTTGAAACCACCGCATAATTCAAATGCACTTTCATTAATAACCTTAATTCTTCCATCATTTGGAATAATACTTGAATTGCACCCGGCAATTATTGCTTTGCTTTCTTTTTCTATAACACAGTTGCCTGAACCATAGTATACTGTGTTGTTTTCGTCAACTGTAAGTGTTTTTAGTTTTTGACATGAGCCAACAAATTTATTGCCCAAACGGGTTACACTTGCAGGGATATTAAACTCAACTAATTCTGAGCAGCTTTCAAAAGCAAAATTTCCAATACTTATAACACTATCCGGTATTGTTATGGTTTTTAGTCTTGAACAACTATTAAATGCGCTATCTTCGATAAATTTCAAGTTTTCGGGGAAAACTATTTCTCTCAAAGATCCGCAGTTATGAAATGCATTATCAGCGATAATTAGAAGAGAACTGGGCAATTTGATATGCTCCAATTCAGACATGTCGCTGAAGACTTCTTTGTCTATCCTATAAACAGGAGCACCTTTTACTTCTTCGGGAATAACAACATCGATTGCTCCTTCATCACATTCACAAATGCACCAGCCATCAAAGTCATATCTAAATGTCAAACATCCATATTTGTATGTTTCTCCGTACTTGATTTGAAATAAATTTAAAGGTTTGTCGCTTGTAGTTGATTCTTGTGTTGTGGTTGTTTCATCAACAGAAGAAATTTCCTCTGTTACAACTGTTGAAGAAATCTCTGGTTGCTGTTTTTTATTAAGTCCAATACTCGAAAGAATAATAATCAGTGCAACAGTAACAGATAGAAAAGACAAAGCTAATGCATAATTTATCTTTTTATTGTCTTTGTTATCTAATATTTCATAAGTAATATTGTCATCAGGCTCACTTACACTTAAAGATTCGAGTTCTAGCTCCGTTATCTTTAAACCAAACAATTCTAATTCAGTGCTATCAGACACATCATCCAAAATATATTTGCTGATTTGACTTATTTTTGATTGAGCTTCTGTATATGTCAAATTGTTATCAGCAAAAAAATCAGACAACGACTTAGAACACAATTGCTTAATCAAGTCAATTGTGTTCTTACGTATTTTAGGTGAAACTATAGAAACAGAATTGCCAAACTTTGAACGAAACTTGGCATTGTCGATTATGCTTAGAGTACAATAACCATGAGCACCGATAATTGATGCTTTTGAACTGTTTTCTTCGTCATCTTTAAGTTTAACAACAATGTTTCCGAATCCAATAAGCATTCTGCTTGATGGTGTCGGTTCCATTATTTGTTGTCCTTTGCCTCGTTATCTAGAAGATTAAACATTTTATCAATGGTTTCTTCCGGAATATCATTTCTTGTAATTGCAAATATCAGTTTTTGCTTTTTTTCTGCAAAGTCAGTTAAATTGATCTTTATTAAATCACTTGAATTGAATATTGCCTTATGAATTTTATCTTTATCTGTTTCAGTCAATGGATATGCATTGCAAAGCTGCTTTTCCATGTCCATTGGAATGCTTCTTTTTCCGTTTTCAATAGCAGACAGGTAAGAAGGTGACAAATTAAGTTTTTTAGCCATTTCTTTTGAACTATCACCGCTGTTGATTCTTATGATTCTTAATAATTTTCCAAATTCTGTTATCATTTTTTTATCCCCAATATGTTTTAATTGCTGATATAATTGTAACTGATTGTTTACAACTTGTCAACAATAAACACAAAAAGAAAAAAATACAACAAAAACCACCTTTGTATAATTACAATCATGATCCAAAGGTGGCTATTTGAGTATTGAATTCTTTTACTTTTTACTGTTTGAAATGATCTGCTTTATATCATCTTCGCTGAGCTTTATTAAGATATGACCTTCATCGAATCGAGCCTTTTTTTCACTTGGTATTAATCCCAAAAACTTGTTATATTCAATATCGTCAGGCAACATACTGGATCTTCTATAATTATAGAAGTTTACATGATATTGTTTGCATTCAACAGGTTCTCCAGTGTCCGTATCTGTAGTCCCATCGGGAATAGAAGGAACAAGCGGGAGAATAGTCTCAGTATCAAATGTAACAACAAAAGTGCCGACCACAGTTTTGTTCGATTCACGAAGTACAGGTGCCCCATAATAGTAATCTGGAAGTTGGAGATCCAGAATCCACTTTTGAAACAAATCATTTCTGCCCAAAAACTTCTCGGCTTCCTCTTTTCCCGCTTCAATTGGAAAACACACGCATGGCATAGTCCATTTTTGCATTTTGCCATCAAGTATTTCCTTGCATAGCATATCAAACACATTGGTATTGAAAGCAATTGTATCTTTTTCTTTTGCGTCCAGGTTTTTGGGGTCAATTACATTTCCGTCAATTTCGATTGAACATTTCCACAATTGAGATAGTCGTCTTATTAAATTAAAAAATGCCCTGACTTCTTCAGTCAATGATGGGAAAAGAAGTTTCAAATCTATGTTTTTTAGATTCTTTTCGTTAAACTTTACATATATTCCACGACCCGGATAGTTCGGTAGATAAACGAAGAATTCGTCACCATCTCTTTCGTTTGGAACCAATCTTAGATATGGATCGCTTTTTCCATAACATAGTTCACTTCCAATTATTGCATTAATGGTTAAATAGTTTTTAAAGAACCCTTTTTGAGTAATTCTTACATCCATTGACATGGTTTGTGTTCTCCTTGAATAAATGTGTTTGCTATATGTAATACCCTAAACTACGCTTTGTCTTGATTATTTTTTTTGAAAAAGCATTTTCAAATTTTTTTCGCATTGTACAAACAAGAACGTCAACTTCATATGCTGAAGATAATTCCGAATTGAATACGTTTTTGTTTATGGATTCTCTTGTCGAAAATTTACCCTTTGTGTTGTATAAATACTTAAATATGTTAAACTCGAATTTAGACAGTTTAACGACAGACTCTCCTATGCTTATTTGTCTTGTGACATCGTTAATATATAACTTGTCAGATATTACTTTAGGCACGGGTGAAGCATTGTTGCTTACGGGGAACTCAAATATCATGGACAAAAGATCGGTGATCCTGAAGGGTCTAGGCAATTTGCTTATGTACGAATTAAAAGGCAGATTATCTAGATCTTTCTTTTGTCCATAAACAATTATAGGAACGCTGTCTTTGTCTTCAGGCAATTCGATTTTGTTAAGCACAGGTGCTTCTATAAGCGAAACACCGCCATTAGGTATTTTGCCTTCTTCGATTTCAAAACAAGTTGCACCATAATTGCATATTTCCAGTTCAAGCATTCTGGAAAAGGTTTTGTCCTTTGATGCTATGTATACAACCATGTTTCACCTACAGAGAACTGCCTGTTGCAGGAATCTTAATTTTTCTGCATCCGGATCCCTTTTTCATTGATTCATCAAACAAGACTGCTGAAACAACTTTGTGATTTGCCTTTACTTTGTACAATGTTGAACCGGCTGCCGTTCTTGTTGACTTTTCAGGGATTAGTTTGGAACTGATCAGGATTCCTTTTTTGTCACTTGACACCATCAAAATGTCCACACTTGTCTTTTCCTTTTCAAGGAAACAAGCAACTATAGGAGATGTCTTTGAGAACGAACCTACCAGCTTTCTTCTGTTTGATGTTGTCTTATACAAACTAATCGGAACTTTTACGCCTTTTCCGTTTTCAAATATGAATATGAGTTTGTCCTGACTGTCATACCTCGGTCCGACAATCATTGTAACTACGCGCTCATTTTCGTCAAAACCAAGTTTTGCAGGAACATAATCACCGAGTTGAGATGCTTTTACACTGTCAAAATCAGATGCTTTACACCTGTACATCTGACAATTTGTTCCGACAAACATCACTTCAGTGATGTTTTCGGCATCTTCGCTCATAGTGATTTCATCGCCTTCTTTGACCATCTGAACATCAGATCCTCTGAGTGATGTCAAAGTAATCTTCTTAAAGAATCCATCCTTTGTGAGATACAACTTAACGTTGTAGTTTTCAACAAAGTTGTTTTCATTGAATTCTATGCTGTTGTCTTCATATACAATTTCAGTTTTTCTAGGAATTGCGTATTTCTTAATAATGTCTTCAAGCTGTTTTACAATGACCTTTTTGACCTTATTGTCAGAATCTATTGTATCTCTCAATTCCTTTATATCTTCTTGAAGCTGCTTTATTTCAGAAATCCTGTCAAGAATATATTCTCTGTTCAAGTGTCTCAACTTGATTTCAGCTATGTATTCTGCCTGAAGCTGGTCAATATCAAATCCTTTCATCAGGTTTGGTACAACTTCAGAATCCTTTTCGGTTTCTCTGACTATTTTAATTGCTTTGTCTATGTCGAGAAGAATTTTGCCAAGTCCCAGGAGCAAGTGCAGCAATCTGGATTTCTTTTCAAAATCAAATGTGAGTTCACGTCTCAAACAATTCATTCTGAATTTGATCCATTCCTCAAGAAGTGCTTTTACGCCGAGAGTCTTTGGTTCACCATCAATGAGCACATTGAAGTTGCAGGCAAATTCATCCTGAAGTGTTGTTTTCTTGAACAATTTAGACATAAGAACATCCGGATCTACTCCGCGCCTGATATCCAAAGCGAGCTGGAATCCGTGTAAGTCTATTTCATCTCTTACATCAGTTACTTCTTTGAGCGAACCTTCCTTAATCATTTCAGTGAGCTTTTTAAGGATGAGTTCAATTGATGTTGAATAAGGGATTTCTTTAATCTCAATGCAATTGTTTTTTGAATCAAACTCGTACTTGCTTCTGATTGTTATGGATTCTCTACCTGTTTCAAAGAGATTCTTCATCTTCTCCCTGTCATAGATTATCTGACCGCCTCCGGGGAAGTCTGGTGCCTTTATTATTTCCAGAAGCTCATCAGTAGTAGTTTTCGGATTTTTGAGTATGGCAATAGTACCCTTGCATATTTCTTCAAGGTTAAATGAGCATATTTGGCTTGCCATACCGACAGCAATTCCCATATTTGCAGAAACGAGGATGTTGGGGAATGTAGTTGGCAAAAGAGTTGGTTCCGTTGTTGTGTTGTCGTAGTTAGGAACCATATCAACTGCATTTTTGTCTATTCCGGAGAATATCTCTTTGCAAATCGGATCGAGTTTTGCTTCCGTGTAACGGGAGGCAGCATACGCCATGTCGCGGCTGTATTGTTTACCAAAGCTTCCTTTTGAATCTACAAACGGGTGCAAAAGAGCAGCGTGGCCTCTTGTCAATCTGACCATTGTCTCATAAATTGAGGCATCGCCGTGAGGATTGAGGTGCATTGTCTGACCGACTATGTTAGCACTTTTTGTCCTCTGACCAGTCATAAGACCCATGGTATACATTGTGTAGAGAAGTTTTCTGTGTGCCGGTTTGAATCCGTCTATTTCCGGAATTGCTCTTGAAATGATGACGGACATAACGTACGGCATGTAATTCTTTTCAATTGTTTCTGTAATAGGCTGTGGAGTTGACGGAGCTTGAATTATCTCATCAAAATCCATGCGCTTATTTGTTTTTTTCTTACTTGCCATCGCCTAACCTCACACGTCTGCGTCCTTGATATAATATTTGCCGTTTCTCGCGATATATTCTTTTCTTTCGACCAAGTCATCGCCTAAGAGCGTTTCAAATATGTAATCAGTCTGAGTTTTGTCCGCTTCACAGATCTTTATAAGTCTTCTTGTTGCGGGATTCATTGTTGTCTGCCACATCATTTCGGGTTCGTTTTCGCCCAGTCCTTTTGATCTTTGCAAAACGAATTTTGAGTTTCCGAGTTTGTCCAGTATCTCAGCTTTTTCCTTTTCGTCATATGCAAAATATGTTTTGCCTCCGCTTGTAATTTCAAACAGAGGTGATTCTGCTATGAACACTCTTCCTTCCTTTATCAGGGTGGGCAAGAGTCTATAGAACATTGTCAGAATAAGTGTTCTAATCTGGAAGCCGTCTTCATCGGCATCTGTACAGATTATTATCTTGTTCCATCTCAAAGCATCAAGACTGAAGTCTTTTCCTGAACTTGATTTGGATTTGCCTTTAATTTCAGCTCCGCAACCGATAATTCTGAGCAAATCTACTATAATTTCGCTCTTGAATATTCTGTCATAACCGCATTTCAAGCAGTTAAGCGTCTTACCTCTTACCGGAATAATAGCCTGAAATTCTGCATCTCTTCCGAGTTTACATGATGTCAAAGCTGAGTCGCCTTCAACTATGTAGAGTTCGCGTTTGTCCTTATCTTTAGATCTGCAAGCAACGAATTTTTCAATTCTGTTTGTTACTTCACTAGCTGAAGTCAATGTCTTTTTCAGGTTTATTCTTGTACTTTCAGCTGATTCACGGCTCCTTTTGTTGACGAGTATCTGAGCCATTATCTTGTCAGCTTCTGCAGGCTTTTGTGCAAAATATACTTCAAGGTTCTGCTTAATGAATTCATTCAGCGCCTGGTAAATGAATTCGTTTGAAATTGAAAGCTTTGTCTGGTTAGCATAAGAAGTCTGAGTAGAGAAACTGTTTATGACGAGAACAAGGCTGTCTTCAATATCTGAAAAGCTTATCTTGGATTCGTTTTTGTTGTATTTGTTCTGCTGTTTTGTATATTTGTCTATTGCAAAAGCAAAAGCGGTTTTAACAGCTCTGTCCGGAGAACCGCCGTACTCAAGGTAACTTGAGTTGTGGTAATACTCGATCATGCTGACGTCATTTGAAAAGCAGAAAGAGATTTCAGCTTTTAAGCTGTATTCCGGTTTATCTGGTCTGTCGCGGCCAGATGTCTCTATTTTCCACAATTGGACAGGAGTGAAATATTTGCCTCCTGTGACTCTTTCTATATAATCTGCTATGCCTTCAGGGTATACATACTCTTTTTCATCAAAACCGCCTTCCGACAATTGCCAGCGGAATCTGAATGTGAGTCCTGCGTTTACCACAGCTTGTCTTTCAAGCATTGTTTCAAAGAATACTTTAGGAATATTAGTATCTGTGAAGACATCGATGTCAGGCTTCCAAGTTACAATAGTTCCGTGTTGTTTTTCTTTTCTGCCTAAGGGCCTTTTAATGAGCTCGCCTTCAGGATATCCCTTTTTGAAATTCATTTCCAAAAGTTCGCCATCTCTGTATGACTGAACTTTCATAAATTCTGAAGCGTATTGTGTAGCAGCAGCTCCAAGGCCGTTGAAACCCAGAGAGAACTTATAATTTGCTCCCTCGTCGTTGTTGTTATATTTACTTCCAGCATACAATTCATTGTATACGAGTTCCCAGTTGTATTTACCCTCAGTCTCGTTGTAGTCAAGAGGTACACCGCGTCCCGAATCTTCAACTGAAATGGTACCGTCGGTCAGAACAGTTATGATTATCTCATTTCCATATCCTTCGCGCGCCTCATCAACTGAGTTGGATAAGATTTCAAAAACAGATTGTTCGCATCCTTCAATACTGTCGGAACCGAACATAACGGCAGGTCTGGAACGGACTCTCTCCGCTCCTTTTAACATGGTAATACTGCTGTCGTCGTAGTTTTGTTTTTTTGTTGCCATTTTTGCCTTCCTCGAAAATTATTTAAACATACTTTAAATTATGGTATAATACTATATATAGATATTTTCTTAATAATTCTACCATATTTGCGTATTTCTTGCAAGATTATTAAGTTTTTGCCTAAAGGTGTATTGTTTATGTGTAAACAACTGAAAAACATATTTTTAAATGAAAAAATAGAATACTTTTCTGCCATTCCGATAAACGAATGCAATGTTAGAAGAACAGATGTAATTGAAAGGGCAGGACTAGACCCGAGTAAAGTTAAAACTGCCATTTTGTTTTTGGTTCCGTATTATGTTGAAGACAATACTATAGGCAACATTTCTTTATATGCTAGAAGTTATGACTATCACTATTACATGGATGAGTTATTTGAGAGAATCATTCCGGAATTAAATAGCGCTTTCAACGTCAAGTTTGCAGGATTTGCTGACAAGTCTCCGATTGAAGAGACAGAAGCAGCTGCTAAATCAGGTCTAGGGGTCAGAGGCAAGAACTATTTGTTAATAAATCAAGAATACGGCTCATATGTATTCATCGGTGAAATACTGACTGAAGGCGATCCGTCACTATTTGGAATAGACCCAAATGAAGAATACAAAGAAAAAATGTGCCTGGATTGCGGCAATTGCAAAAAAAGCTGTCCCATGGAAAAAGATAAAATGCCATGCCTTTCTTTTGTAACGCAACAAAAGGGACAATTGCCAGATGAACAAATAGAATACATTCGTAAATACGGGTCAGCCTGGGGATGTGATTTGTGTCAGACGTCTTGTCCTTTGAATAAAAATGTCAAAGAGACACAGATAGACTTTTTCAGGGTTAACAGAATAGTCAATCTTGATATTAAGACACTCGATCAGATGTCGGATGAAGAATTCAAAAAAAGAGCATTCTCCTGGAGAAAAAGAGAGACTATAAAGAGAAATTTGAAAATATTGCAATAGGGAGGGACTATGGTAACTTTTATTTACGGCCGAGCAGGTTCTAAAAAAAGTGCATATTTGTTTCAAGAGATGAAAAAAGAATCATCATCTAGACAAATAATATACCTGGTCCCGGCAAGAGAAGAAGTTAATGCACAACACTCTATAGCAAATGAAGAACTGTCGCACAAAGTTGAAGTCATGTCTTTCTCAAGACTTTGTGAATATGTATTCACTCACAGAGGAGGCATATGCGAAAACTATATAACACCGGCAATTAAAAAGGATCTAATGTATGGAATTATCCGTTCAAACATCGATTCTTTGAAAAAATACAACTCTATTTCAAAATCAGACATATCAGCTATAGATAAGCTTGTGTCGGGAAGAAGAGAATTGAAAGCCAACCTGATTTCTCCTGACCAATTAAAAGCCGCGGCTGACAGTCTGGAAGGCGAAGACAATGAACTTTTAAAGAACAAATTTGAAGATTTGTCTAAGATCTATTCCACTTTTGACAAAGAAATAGAAAAGAACTGGAAAGATCCCGATGGTATAATGGAAGCTGCCGCAAACAAGGCTCATGGCCTTTTTGTAAATTGTGATGTATATATTGATTCTTTTTCCGATTATTCAAACGCTGAACTTCTCATGCTTGATGAAATATTTGAGTCGGCAGAAAACATATATGCGGTTTTCAGCTTCATACCGGAGTTTGACGCATATTCCCCCACTTTTTCTTCTGCAACAGCAACTGAAAGAAAGCTAGCAGATTTAGCTAAAAAATATAATAAGCCCATAATTCCCGTCATCAATAAGAATTCAACCAATTACACAAATGACGAGATGAAATACTTGGCTGAAAACGCATTTAAGGACAGTCATGAGGGAAAAAGAGAAATCGACCCGCATAACAAGCATATATTTGTCACATCCTGTTCCAATGTATATGCAGAGGCAGAAGCCATATGCTGCGATATTTGCAAGAGGATAATGAATGGCGAAAAATATGGCGAAATGGCCATATTGATGCGAAATACCAAATCTTATTCAGGTATTATAGACGCTGCTTTAAAGCGCTATGAGATACCATACTACTTATCTAACAGACCAAGTATTGCAGGTACTCATATTGTCAGGTTCATAGATGAAGTTTACCAGACACTCATATATGGATCCAGTTCGGCAGATTTATTGAACATAGCCAAATCCGGTTTTCTGGATTTAACAATGGATGAAGAAGCTGCATTGACTTGTTATGTTGAAAAATGGCAGCCAAGAAATCTGAGTGCATATAAGAATACTTGGACGAGGAGCGTTCTGGGTTACCAGGGCAATATGACCGAAGAGTCAAATAATACTCTAGAAAACGCTAACAGCGCTAGAGAAAAAATATATGATGTGCTCTCGAGATTCTATACTGCAGTTGTTCAGTCAAAGACCCCAAGGGAACATGCAAAAGCATTGTATGACTTTTTGATTTACATCAATGTTCCAGAAAAACTCGTAAAAGAATCAGATTTTGTTAGGGAGTTTGGTGAGACATCGGAAGCAGACAGAATAGATGCTTTATGGGGTGCAATTTGTTCAGCTCTTGACACAACGGTAGTAGCAGAACAATGCATGGAAAAATGTGATGGAGAAGACTACTTACAATTATTCAGACTTGCAGTGACTGAAATCAGCTTAGGAACAATTCCGACATCTCTTGATCAGGTCCTTATAGGTGACGCTGAAAAAGTGAGACCTCACATGGCAAAGACAGTATATATAATGGGCGCAAATGACGGAGTTTTCCCGGCGTCTGTACCCGATGACGGCATATTTACCGAGTCAGAAAAGGAATTGTTGTCATCATATAGCTGTAAGTTCTATGACACATTGGAAATGAGAGTATCAAGCGAGCTTTATTGTTTCTACACGGCATTGTGCAGACCGACAAGCGATCTGTTTATTACTTATTCAGACTACGATGTTACTGGCAAGCCCAATTCAAAGTGCAGTGCTCTAAAGGAAGTTGAAGCATTATTCAAAGAATTTAAAGAAGATAAGTTTGAAAAGACAGATAAAAAAGATCTGATCTGGAGGAAAAAACCTGCACTTGAAAAATCCGCCCGCGGAACAGGCAGAATCAATGAGATAATTCGTGAAATATTGAAGCAGGATGAAAAATACAAAGATTCATTTGATTATTCGGAAATGGATATTTCATCAGATGATACGACAATAGAACAAAAGCTTGCACTTGAGTGTTTCAATGATCAATTTGAAATAAGCCATTCTAAACTTGAATCGTTTATGGACTGTCATTTCAAGTTCATGTGTGAGTATGTCCTTGAGCTTGGCGATGAACCGGGAAAAGCAACTTTTGATGACAGAAATATCGGTTCACTCATACACAAGATTCTGGAAAATGTAGCTAGATACGCTTCAAAAGGGATGAGTGATGAAGATTTAAAAGTCCGTATTTCAGATTCAGCAGAAGACTACATGCTCAATCTTACGGGTAAACAAAAGGAAGAACAGCCTCTTGAAATACGTCATACAGTCGAGTTTATAGTGCGACAATCCTTGAAATTTGCCCAAGCCATAAGAGAAGAGTTTTCAAACAGCGGTTATCAGCCTAAAGATTTCGAATTGAAAATTAATAATAGATCTGCTATAAAGCCAATGGCCCTTGAAAAAGATGGTATGAAAGTGTCTTTAAAAGGAATAGTAGACAGAGTTGATACATTTGAATCAGGCGATGATTTATATGTCAGAGTAATTGACTACAAAAAGTCAAACAAAAAGTTTGACCCAGAAAAAGCAAAACTCGGAATAAATGATCAGATGCTTTTGTATCTGTTTTCAATTTGGGAGAACGGTAGCGACTATTATGGCGGCAAGAGAATACTGCCGGGCGGAGTGTGCTATGTAGAGACAAATCCAAAGCTGACAACAAGCCAAAAGACAGAAAAGGCAAGTTTTGAAGGCATGATGCTTGATGATGAAAAATCCATCGGTGCAACCAACATGGATTTTGCTCCTAAAAAGCACAAGAACACAATTGAAGAAATGAATAATTTGAAAGAAGCGATAGTGGAATCAATATTCAACAATGTGTCTGAAATGAAATCGGGTGCGGCGCAGGCACGACCTAAAAAAGAAGGCAAAGAAGATAAAGACGGAGAGAATTGCCAATATTGTCAATACAGATCCATTTGCCGAAAGAGAATTCAGAAATCTGAGGAAAGTAGTTAATGAGAATACCAGAGAGTATACTTAGAAAAGTTGAAAAGCCGGGAAGATATACCGGAGGAGAATGGGGAAGAGAATGTAAACCAAAAGACTCTGTGAGTACAAGGGTTGCATTCTGCTTTCCTGACATATATGAAATAGGAATGTCAAACCTGGGTGTAAGGATATTGAGAGATGTTCTGAACAAATTGGATTATTG
>JAEEGL011367441.1_pt1 | contig 36686 bp, 31 predicted proteins | sample 9134231 | NCBI WGS metagenome assembly JAEEGL01 (sample SAMN16246548, study PRJNA631951) | gut metagenome | biome: gut microbiome; feature: rumen; material: fiber-attached | host: Bos | place: Iran: Karaj | collected 2018-10 | reverse complement strand
GGCACTCAGAAAATCTTACCTGAATGGCTCCGCTTGCCAGGTCAAAGCCTGCTGCGATGTAGGTGAGCACCACATAAAGTGCTGCGATGACTGCTGCATGAACAATATACATTGTCCTGTTCTTAGTTTGGTTCATTAGTGTTGCCTCCATAAATTAATATGAAACATTTATAGTTACAACTGCAACCATGCGGTAATGTCACCTCCCAGATAATTACAGTAAATCGAAGACGGTCACGACCAATCTTCAGCTTTTCAAGTATATACAATAAGAAGTACCTTGTAAACAGTTTATAAAAAGTTTATAAATATTGGTGTTGACATTCTGTTCCACTTGTTCTATAACATACTTATAAACATTAGCAGCCGAGAGGCGATAGTGCTAATAACAACTACAACAAAAATAATAAACATAGAAAAGGAGTGTGAATATTATGTTGATGCCTATGTTATGGAGTAATAATAATTTATTTGATGAGATGGATAATTTCTTTAACGACGGTTTCTGGAACGGAATGTGCAGAACTGATGAAGCTAACCAGGACAACGGCTTTGCTCTCATGAGAACAGATGTGATTGAGAAGGATAACTGCTATGAGCTTGAAGCAGAGCTTCCGGGATTTAATAAGGAAGATATCAAGATCGATCTGAAAAATGACATCTTGACAATCAGTGCCTCCCACAGCGAAAATAGTGATGAAAAAGATAATAATGGCAAGTATATTCGTCGTGAGAGAAGAACCTCTTCATATCAGAGATCTTTCAGAGTTAAGGATCTGAAGGCTGAAGATATTATCGCTCAGTACAGAAACGGTGTCCTGACAGTTAATATCCCCAAGAAGGAAGCAATCCCTGAGAAAGAGGAAGCAACAAGAATCGAAGTCAAGGATTGAGAATACTGATCGTTTTGCAACTCCCCCGGCATCATACATGCCGAGGGAGTTTTTATGTGCACCTGCGCGAGCGGGGTTGTTATGTAGTCGCGCCGGCACTAGGATTTAGCAATCCAAATCCCGTTGAATGGAGGAACCATGGAGAAATTTGAGTACGAGGGATACACCGGAACGGTTAATTATGATAAGAAATGCGACTATTACACCGGGGAAGTTGAAATAGACGGTCGCATTTACACCTATGAAGGTGACACTCTGGAGGAGCTTAGAGAAGATTTTGAGGATATCATCGACTCCATGCTGGCTTTTGAGGAAATGGATGATGAGGAGGACGATGAAGAGTAATGCAGGACGTATTATCAGTTTTTCTTAAATATATTCTGCCCTTTATTGTGGCATATGTTTTAAATCTTATTTTGAATAAGTTCCTTAGTAAGGAACTCCTAAGGGGCAAGCTCCATCTCATGTTCCTGAAAGGCATAATAACAGCAGTTATTTGGGCTGCTGCAGTATTTTATGCTATGGCCTGGATACCGGCTTTCTCCAAGACCTGGGAGACTGCGATCGCATCATCAGGAATCGCTGCTGTTGTTCTCGGTCTTGCAGCCCAGTCAACTCTTGCAAATGTTTTTGCCGGAATTTCGCTTTCAGCTTCAAGATCCAGGCCCTTTGATATCGGTGACAGAGTTGAGATCGATTCCATTGAGCCCGGATATGTCGAAAATATCACCTTAAGGCACACAGTTATCAAGACCTATCAGAATGAGATCATCTATATCCCGAACTCTGTTGTAGGAAGCGCAACGATTATCAATTACACTCAGGAAAATTCATTTTCTTTTCCCATTACAGTGTCTGTCGCTTACGGCACCAACATGAGAAAAGCCATGGATATAATTGCTGATGTCATAGAATCTCATCCCAAGCACTACGGACCACGTCCAAATGTACTTTGCAAGAGCTGCGACGACAGCGGGGTTACCCTGAGGGCCCTTGTTGAGACCAGGGATTTCAAGGACAATCCCACATCCTGTTCCGACTGCCTTGTTGAGATAATGAACCGCTTCAGAGAAGCAAATATCGAGATTCCTTATAACAAACTGGTTGTTATGCAGGGAAAAGAGTAACTTATAAATATGAGCTGCTTATATTGATTATACTGACTCCTTTTTTATTACAACTTATTACTACTTATTACAACTCATTTTTTGCACTACAATTTATTACTATTTATTACAGTTTTAAAGCCGGGCGCCCCATCCTTAGGGTCCCGGCTTTTACGTGCATCATATAGTTCTTCTTCGGAGGCACGGGTCTGTGAGGTAACCCGCACCTCCTTACAAAAAAGTGAAAAGAATAATCATAGCGCCGCCAAATCAACCTGGTGAACAGTGCCTACGCCACCGCTTTCGCGCAGGAATACTCCACTGGCTCTCATCATGGCTGAAATTGCGAAGTTCTCTGTGTTCTGATGTGTGTACTCAGTCTCGGCACTGCCAAGATAAATAGCTCCCACGTCTGCCTCTCCCAGGGAGAGAAGTGTGTCCGTGCCGTCCTCATTCTTAAGCCACACCTTCAGCTTATAGTAAATCTCATCGTTCTCATCGATCCAGCCATTATGGTCTGAATCATATTCTGCAAGATCTTTGAACCCGTTGCCTGACTTGGTTCCAAAGAGCTCATTTCCGTTGTTGATAATTCCGTCGTCATTCTTGTCGTAGGCCAGGAATCCTGTTCCGCCGCCAAGGCTGGATATCTTTTCCTCTTTACCATCACTGTCCAGGTCAAAGAAAAAACTCTGGTCGGATATGCTGGTAATCTCGCTGCCTACGTTTATAACGAGCGGATCGATCAGGCTCACCGCGCTGGAAACGCTGATGCCCGCATACTCTGTGAACCGCCTTGAAAGGCTGAAATTCACGTTAAAATCAATACTTCTTCCATCCTCGGTAAGAGCAATACCCTGTCCCGAGAAGGTTGTGGCCTCTTCCTCAATATGAGTGATCTGGATTGATGTGGTCTTTACAAACATGTTGCTGGTAAGAATGTTTGATGTTTTACTCATCAGATCCTTGTAGCCACTGCTTTGTTCGTCACCACCGAAGATCTGCAGAATACTCATAATGTTCTGAAGGAGCCTTGCCCTTAGCTCTGCAAACATATCTTCCAATGTGGCTTCCCTTGTCCCCAGATACTCCGTCTTAGCTGGTTTAAGCGAAGTATAGTTCTCACTGCTAACAGCCCCATCATCTCCCTGACCAAGCTCAAGAGAATCCACTTTCTTCTCCTGATTCTGAAGGTTTTCCAAAAAAGTGCCCCTGGTCACGACGCTGCTTTGGACAGTCACCGTATTTTCCTCATAATACTGATGACTTGAAACAAGGTTGACGTTACTTTGTGCTATTTTCATTGCACCTCCTTGCCGATGAAAGCGCACTTTCCTTAAGCCATTGTAAGGTCGGGCATTGCAGCCAGCACACCTTTCCCTAAAAATGGGCAAAAAAAGTGAACCTTCATCTCGTGAAGACCTCTCGTCCATGAAGATTCACGCTTTCCATAGCACTTATTATATCGGTGCCCCCGGCTGGGTTCTTAATATGATTTCAAGAAGACTAAATCTTCTTAATTATCAGAACAATTCAGTTAGATTTTGAAATGCAGGTCGCTCCTGTATTCTCATCATAAGGATATTCTGGTGGCAACTCCTAGGCCTGTTTGTGTAGTTGCAAGGCCCTCTTTGCCAGTCTCTCTTAGGCACTGTGGAATAAGGTGTCCTGTCCTTCTCATGGCATCAATAACTTCATCCGGTGGGATTCTGCTGATGACGCCGGCCAGAGACATATGGGCTGAAACAGCCGCATTTACCGCACCGTAGGCGTTTCTCTTGATGCATGGCACTTCCACAAGTCCGGCTACAGGGTCACAGGTAAGTCCCAATATGCTCTTGATGCACAGTGCCACTGCATTCATGATCTGCTCATCGCTTCCACCCTCAAGGTATGTCAGAGCTCCGGCTGCCATTGCTGCCGCACTTCCTATCTCCGCCTGGCATCCACCCTCAGCCCCTGCGATACTTGCGCTCTCTGCAAGGACTTCTCCGATTCCGGCCGCCAGATACAGAGCCTCAATCAGCTTATCTTCAGGCGCCTTGTTTGTCTTTTCATATGTCAAAAGAACTGCAGGAATAACTCCACATGCTCCGGCTGTAGGCGCTGCAACAATCCTCCTCATGCAGGCGTTGGATTCGCCCATCTTTACAGCTTTCTCCATTGCGGTGGCAATAAACTCACCAACAAGCCCCATATTTCCCTTGTTGTAGTCCGAGAGCTTTTCTCCATCGCCGCCTGCCATCTGGCTCTTGGAGCGCAGTTTCCCATCGTAGTTCTCATCCGCCTCTTTCATGGCGCGAAAGATTGCCCTCATCTGCTCATAGGACTGCTCCTCTGTAATATTCTGTTCAGTGCAGTCATCCAGCTGAATCACCTTCCATAGAGGCTTCTCCTGCTCTTTTGCCGCTGCACATATATCTTCAAGCTTCATAAATGCCATATTATTCCTCCAGTAGCGAGTAGTACGTCACCTTCTCGATGCCCTCGTGCCCTTCCAGCATGCTGATGGCCTCGTGGGGTATCTCCTGATCACATTCGATGATCATAACCGCATGTCCACCGCGAGATCCTCGGTGCAACTGCAAAGTAGCAATATTTACTGACTTCTCTGACAGCATTCTCGTGACATCCGCCACATATCCCGGCTTATCCTGATTGTGTACGATAAGCGTCGGATAATCTCCCGAGAAGTTCGCCGAGAGTCCATCAATCTTCGCGATATTTATAAGGGAACCGCCAAGAGACTCTCCTACAATCTCCAGCTTTTTCCCGCTCTTTCCAACAAGCCGTAGCAGCGCTGAGTTTGGATGTCCTTCCTTCAGGTCAGCCTCTCCAAAGCTCAGTTCCAGACCTCTCTCCTTGGCAATATCAAAGCTGTTCGGAATATTCTCATCATCAGGTTTCATACCCAAAAGTCCTGCAACCAGCGCATATTTGGTGCCATGCCCATTGCCGGTAGCCAGAAAAGATCCATAAAGAAGAATCTCCGCAAAAACAGGCTCCTCAGCAAGAAGTTTTCTCGCCACGAAGCCTATCTTAACTGCACCTGCAGTATGTGAACTTGATGGTCCTACCATTACCGGACCTACTATATCAAATAAATTCATGTTAATTTCCAACTCCACATTTATACTCAAACGGTTGTCATACATGTAGTAATGTGTTATATTATATGTAGTAATCAATACTACATTGCACAAAATTCAAAACCACGACGCTGGAGGAAATATATTATGACAACCAAAGAACTCAAGAAATATTTTGAAGAACACCTCGTTCCTTCCAAACTCTATAAGATTGGTGGACATCATAAAAACCGCATCTGCCTCGACAAGACCAAGGACGGCTGGGCAGTATTCTTCCAGGACAACAAGGATCGCATCGGAGTCCTCAACTTCGTCGACGAGGCATCCGCCTGCAACCGTATGAAGGACGAGCTCCGCAAACTCATGGAGCAGCTCTACGGTATCACCTGGGCTCCGGCACGATAAAGTACCATAATCAATCTGATAATATAAAACCTTAGGCTTCAGGATCAGCCCTCTGGCTCCCCCGTAACTACTGTTGCCGCCATCGCTGCAAGCACTGCGCCTTGGCCCCAAGGGAATTTGCCGTAGCTTTGGTAATGAACTCCGAAGTCATCGCAAGCACTTAAAGCGTCAGTAACTACGCCGTTCTCAGCGTGCTTCAGCATGCACTCAACCGCGCGCTCCAGGCTCGCCTTTACGCGTTCGCGCAGATCTGCAAGCCTATTTGCATCCATTCCCTCACATTCATCTTCATGCGCCCCAGAGCTAATTTCAAATAATCCATCGGTAATACCCTTCGCCAGCGCATACGCAATCATGCCGGTAGCGGAGGTATCGATGTGTCCCTCGACAGCCTGAATCTGCCAACTCCAGCCGCCGTCCTCACGCTGATAATCCATGACAGTCTCACACAGCTCAATATACCATGGCACCAGACTGAAATCAGCCTTCATCGCCACCTTTTTCCCCTTCTGCTCGAGGTATTTCTCAAGAGAAGCCGACTCTGAAAGTCCCATCATAAGCCATCCCACAGCTCTTCCCCATCCGAGAAGTCCATGTTTGTCGCACTCATGCTCTGCGGTATACTCTTTTGCAATCCTTGCAGCATTGGTCTTCACACTGTCGTAATCAATGTCAGATCTTCCAACAAGACTGTATCCATGGTAGATCAGTCCGCTCTTTTCATCCCTGCCGTATTTATAATAGTTAACAAACTGAATGTAAAGTTTGCCTATCTCGTTAAGATAATCTGACTCGGAGTAATAGTGGATCTCGGCATTATTCTGTCCGTTATACAAAAGATCCTGCACGATCATCTTCATGCGGATATAAGCCGCCATAAACATGGTGGACTGTCCAATCCCATCAGCGAAAATCTTGTTATTCCCTCTGCCCGGGCTGTATATGATGGAACCTGCATAATCCGTCGGAGCATCCATGACATAAGCATTTATCTTGTCTATTATCTCTCTAAGGAGCGGGTCATGACTCTGCTCGTAAAGTCTTATAACGCTGTATCCAGCAAGGGAATCATCAATATAGGACAATCTTCCGCCATACTTGTTTTTCCATAGATCAAGATGAGCTTCCATTGCTTTGTTGGCCTTCTTGTATGACTCATCCTCTTTTCCCGCAGCATCCTGCTTCCCGATGACTGTCATAGCAGTCGCCAGGCCAACCATCAGCATACCTGCCGGCCAGAACATCGGATCCTTAGACCTGGTTCCTCTACCAATGGCCTTTTTCACTACGTCCTTGGCAACCTGTGCCATGGTAACGTCCATGATATTATCAAGTTCTTTTGCCGTTTCATCAATAAGACTCTTTAATCTGTCGTCTGTCATACCTTATGCCTTCCGGATAAACTTCTCACTCACCTTGCTCACCAGATACTTAAACTCGTTGCTGCGCCCATAGAGCAGGAAGTATACCCCATTGAAAACAACCGTTATTATGATTCCCATCAGTATCCATGTAGGAATTGTCAGGTTAGCCAATACCCTGGTGCTTATCAGATTGCATGCAACAAGTACAAATACCAGGCTCACCAGATACTTGGCACTGTCCACAAAGTATTCCGATGCCCCCTTGTCAAAGCAGGCTCTGTAAATAATGATAGGCTTTGTAATATTGGCGATAAGTCCTGAAACTATGGTTCCGATATAAACGCCGGTAAGTCCAAGAGGAGTCTGAACCAGCCATATGGAAATGATCAGATTCACAGCGCCCTGTATAAGCGCCAGGTACTTATCCTGTTCAAACACGCCCGCCGCCGTCTTGTAGTTACTAAGGACAATCCTGTCGCCCTTGAAATAATAGTCAATAAGAATGCAGTAAACAGCTGCAGAAGGAAGCAGCCAATTATCACCAAGCCACAGCTTAATAAGCGGTGTCAAAAGAATCATAAATCCCACACAGGAAAATCCGTAAATCCATGATGCAAAGAACCTGTAAACCTTGAAAATCTCAAACTGTTTCTGTCTGGTCTCGGTGGCAATAAGATTGCCAAAGCTTGATATTACCGAATTAAAGATGATATTAACGAAGTTGGAGACGGTGCTGATAATAAGGTTGTAGTTATCAACATGACCAGCCATCTTGACTTCGATAAGTGACGAAATAATAAGGGCATCTGTCTGAAGCCTTGCCACATCTCCCACCTTGTGGAAAACCAGGGCCTTGGTCTTACTCCAGATTTCACCACTCTCTTCCTTGGTAAGAGGAGTAATATCCTTCTCCCTAAGGTACGGATACATCTTATCCAGAAACCGGGAAACAAAAATCTTCTGGATCAGCTGAATAAAGGCATCTGTCAAAAGGAAAAGATAGAAGTTCTTGGTGACGGCAACAACAATTATCTGGAAAAGAACTGTAAATATCTTGGTGATTGTAATGATATTGGTCTGGATGTAGTTCTTTTGCTCAGCATTTACAAGACTGTACTTGTAAGCAACGAAATAACTGCTGACCGTGTTGAACAGGAAAATAAGATAGTACAGGGTCATGTCCCTTACAGTCATTTCCCCGGGATTCTTCACCAGATACTTCAAGAAGGGCACCAGCGCAAGACCTATAACAGCTACTACGCAGGCTATTACATAGTAGGCCTTTCTATACAGCTGCATGTATGACTTGATTTTCTCTCTGTCGCCCCTTGCCACAGGCTCATAGAGACTGAAGTTAAGCGCTGTTCCGATACCTAGCTCCGCCATGTTCAAAAGAGCCAGAACGTTTGTGTACGTGCTATTAATACCTAGAAGATTTTCGCTCAGAAACAGGATAAAGGTATTACGCAGAATGAAGGACATGATCGCCGTTGCAATCTGTCCCACATATCCAAAGGCTATATTTCTTTTTGCCGATTTAACTCGCCCCATTAAACAATAGCTCCGTTTTTATCCATCAGGATCCAATCACCCCAGTAATCATGCATAAGCTGTGGATCACATTTCTGGTTATTGCGCATCGTCGCGGTCCTTATAACCTCTCTGCCGGGCCTTGCATTAAGTCTGGCTCCCCAGAAGCTGAAGGTAGAATTTGCGCAGATGTTACCAAGACAGTGGCTCATGAGCATCAGGTCCTGAACACTGTCCTTGCCTGTATTCCAGTCAACAATGGTGTACTTGCTCTCATCGCCGTATTTGTCACGGGCAAACTCATGGTCACTAGTAAAAATATAGAAATGAACGTCAGAATACTTATCCTCAAAGTACTTCATGGCGCTCTCATAATACTCTTCAGTAGCGATATTTCCAAGAATCTCAATGTTCTCAGGCGCCAGATAGTCGCCCCTTCTTATGTGGACGCTGACTGCATTCTGAGCATCAATCTTAGACACCAGCGTCATGTTGCGCTGATGGAGATCCTTCACCGAATGCTCCGGGAAAAGAAATAGCTTCTGAAGCTCCGGCATTATATCCCCATAGTACTTCTGGCAGGCAAAATAGCCTTCCACATACTTGTCCTCGAAATCAAAGATTTCCGGATGATACATCTTGCTCTCGGTAAAGACTCTGCTGTTGACATTATCTCTTGCTCCGAGCTTCTTAAGCACTTTGCCGGCAAGCTTTTCAGCAACACTCTGGTCAAGAAAAGCCGCCCTTTCTTCATCTGTACAAGCCTCGTAAGGCAGATCCTTAAACAGAGAAAGCTCAAACTCTCTAGGCGCCAGCATCTTCGCCTGAATCTTTGGATCAAACCAGGAAAGATCCAGCTTAACCTCTTTTCCCATACCAAGTAGTTTTCTATATAATGAATACTGCTGCATTTGGTTTCCCAAACCGCCTGCTATTTTTATTATTACCATATTTTCCCCAACAAATTCCCCTTTGCTAGAATCAGCTTCTTTCCAGAATCCACTTGTAAGCCTTGATCATCTCATCCGGCTCCTTCAGTTCCTGAACCGGCAAAACGTAGTTTTCATAGCCTCCAAAAAGATCTGTAGCAATGCCCCGGCTCTTTACTGAATAGCCGATTACGAGAGTCGGAACTCCACTGCTGTAAGCCGCTATCGTGGAGTGTGTTCTTGCCCCCACAAAAAAGCTGCAATTTGAGATATATCCCTTCAGCTCCTGAGCAGGCGCATCCCCGATAAGTGTAACTCTCTTTGTATCCTTGAACTCCAGATACAGCTCCTCCAATGGCCTTCTGTCATCGTTGTTTCCCCAAACAACGTGAGGGATAAGTGCCACATTCTGGTCTGTCTCCTCAAGGATATACTTAATAAGGTTCTTGTAATTCTCAATTGTAATTCCGGGTACAGTCTCTTTATTCTGTACCATTGGGCTTAAGTTTATACCAACTGTCTTTCCGGGCAAAAATCGCTTTGGAATAGAGACTTTGCTTGTCTCCAGCTCAAAAGCAGGATCTTTTCTAAGCTCAAGCTTGTCCTCGTCAACCCCTGCCACAGCAAGAGCATTCCTTGTAATGGACTCTCTGGCATAAATCCTGTCATAGGACTTAAGATCCTCCCGTAGCCATCCATTATTTAAAGAATCCGGCTCAATTGAGCAACCCCAAAGTACTGTCTCAAACCCTTTTTTCTTAAACACATTGTGAGCCAGGATCAGGTCATTAACCATTTCAGGATAACAGTAGTTATCCCCGCCAATAGATACTGCAAGTGGCTTATCAGCCCATGTAGTTCCGGGATTTTTCTCCTTATAATCACTTACTGCTTTATCAAATACTTTAAATGCGTCCTTATACTTAAACCTCTGAAAGGACTCCTTATCTCCGGAAATCTTCCTGTAAATATAATAAAGCACATGGGGTACCAGTTCCCTATCAATATGCCTGTCCTCAACCAATGAGCATAGTCCCTGCTTCTCCAGTGCTCCAAGCGAGTATTTTCTATCTTCTGCCACACTGTTAGATACCACAACCACAGGAATCTTGATATCAACACCTGCTTCCTGTCTTTTTTTGGCAATAAGCTTAAGGGTGCTATTGGCTATGGCCTCACATCCATGATTACCGGAACCTGCATGCATATATAGAATTATAGGTCTGTTAAGATCCATACTCATCTCCCTTGTGTCTTGCATACATCTTTAAATACAGGTCAGGGTTGAATTTCAGCAGCATCACCTTTATTTTATGCCCTGTGGGAAGTGCTGCGAATGCTCCTCTTACCTTGAGCGCATGCCCTATCTGCTCCATAGACTCTGTCATAGCTTTTTTATCCAAAGCCTCATCTCTTTCCCCGGTCTGGGTCGCTACCTTTCCGATAACCAAAAGAGCTGTAAGTATCTGCGATACAGCAACACTGACAAAGGCATAGGGAGAGATGTTCTCCTTTACAGCAAGAAGTTTCTCCTCGGTCCTTCTCCAGCACAGAATCTGGTCCAGATAGCTTTCCTTAAGTGCGCTGTTCATGGCACCCTTGTCGTTGTCGTTATAAATATAATTGCCCTCGGGAATACATCTGATACAGTGCCTCTTATCTGCAAAAAGAGCCAGATCAAGCATAAAAAGCAGATCTTCACCGATGGCCACTCCTTCTGCAAATCTGATATTACCTTCTATCAGGGATTTCCTGTCTATGAGTTTCCCCCAGACATGGGTATTCTCGTTCAAAATAGAATTCTCTATGTACTGGTAGCCCGAAATTTTCTGAACAGAATTGAAGCTCTTGGTCTCATCAACCAGCATGGTTGCTTCATCTGCGTGTTTAATCAGATTGGATAAAAAAGCATCCGTTACTTCATCGTCCGAATCCACAAAAACAATGAATCTGCCTTTTGCCAGTCCGATTCCCTCATTTCTGGCATGAGACACACCATGATTTTCGGTATGTATAGCCCTAACAATTACGCCGGTCCTGCTTCCGGAAAGTTCATCACAGATCACATCACTTCCGTCGTTCGAACCATCATCCACAAGAATTATCTCATATTCCGAGGGACTGATCTCCTTTTGCGAAAGACAGGATCCCACACACTTTCTAAGGGTATCCCTGGCCTGATAGACGGGGATGATTATGCTTACCATCAGATTTTTACGAGGATCAGTACACATTCCAGTTTTCTCTTTCTACTCCGTGAATTGGTCCAACGCCATAGTGCTGCGCCATAAAGAAGTTGATCCAAAACTGCCAATCTTCCTGTATATCAGACTCATAGGCCACAGAGAATCTTGTCTGCCACAAAGGCCTTAACATAGGCGCTTCTACATCATCCGCACCATTCGCAGCCATTTCTGTCAGGTAGGCATCTCTCTCGTCAAACTCTCTCTTTATCCTTGCCAGATTTGCCCCGTCGTCAAAATATCCCAGCGTAAAAATAACGGCTGCAATTGTCACAATGGCGGTCATTGACGCTTTTATAAGCTTCTCTTTGCACCTTCCAAGTGTAGCTGTGCCCTGTGCGATAGCGGTCATAAGAAAGACACTGGCACCATAGTATGACCTGAGTTCCGAAGAAGGTATCATAATAAGCGCGTAGCAGGTTGCAGCAAACAACACTGCGAAAAGAGTCATGAAACGAATGCTCCTTACAAACAGCTCGTTTCTCTCGCAGAAATAGAATATAAAGACCATGACCACAATAAATGCAGCCACCAAAACAATATAATTATTCTTTATATTCAGCGTTATCTTCAAAAATCTGGCAAGCAACGCCATAACTCCAGTATGCTCTTCGTCTGTGACGTCAAGTCTTCCGTAATTACCGGGAGAAAGAACCATCATTACAAATCCCAGTAGGCTTCCCAGCAGTCCGGTGATCATCCAGGTTTTGATGAAGGTGAACTTCTTCTGGTTCTTGAAATAACGATATCCAATCTCAATGAGCATAAAGAGAATAAGTCCACCGGAAGTATTCTCATTGCACCAGCCTGCGATTATTCCATACAAGAACATCCCAAGGGCAAACAGCCAGCTCTTTTCCCCGGAAGGAGCAACCTTTCCCGAAATAAGACTTACATTCATTGGATCCAGGCTCTTCCTGTAGAGGGTGATAAAGCCCATGATGATGGTCATGGTGAACATATAGTTACAGGCTCCATCCTCCCAGAACACTGTATTTGCTATGCATGGATCAAAAAACCACAGCATTGTAAGAATAAATCCGTATACCTTAACGTCGTAGTCCTTTTTTCCCTGAATATTGGCATAGATAAGCAGAGACAAAGTAACAAATACTGCACCTGCAACTATATTAAAGACAGCCTTTACATTGATATACAGGAATACTCTGAGGATCATATGGGAAACACTTCTGCCCGTATGACTCATCCAGTGTTCAGCCTCCTGCTTAAAGAGGTCAAAGAAATTATTTGCCGTATGAACAGTATCCCAATATATCAGGTCATCTGACATGTTAGGCGTAAGAAACTCATATATAGTTACCGCCAGGAATGCCATAATAAGCATCCCATAGAAAACTATTTTTCTATTTCTTTTCGACATCAGTTAGCATTTTCCTTTCAAACAGAGATCCAAAATACACCCCAATAACCGGCAAAAGTATAAATCTTCCAAAATATCTGGATATAAAAGTTGCTTCAATTACAGTATATATTGATGCAGACAAAAGAACCATCAATGTCCATCCATCTTTTCTCTTGTAGCAAAGCCAGATAAATACAATAAGTAAAACACAGATAACAGCTGCAGGAATTATCCCATACCAATAGAAAAGCCTTACCCAGCCCATATCAAAGTACTCAACACTCTCCCTGTCGGAAAAAAGCTTCCAGGAAACAAAGGCACCGGCATGTCTTTCATTGGCTCTGTACAAATTGTGTATCCTGTTATTTAACAGTTCATCAAATCTTGTTAGTCTGGCATCCCAGTTGCTTCTCCAGACATATCTCGGAATATAGCTGACAATAGCAGCCCACACGGAAAATGCCACACAAAGGCAGGGGGTAACCAGGCCGGTCATAATGTAGGCAAACTTTCTGGTGCTGATTCGCGGAATATATCTTACCATTACTGCAAGAAGTATTGTAATCATGCCTATCGCAAGGCTTGTTCTTGATACCGTGATCTTGTAAAGCCCATAATTTGCCACTGTGATCACCAGAAAGTGCCATAGCTTTGCCTTGCTTCCATAAACCCATAGCCACAACAGCATCAGCGCATAAACACATCCCCAAAGTGTATTGGGATGTCCGAAGCCAACTGCATACCTGAGTTCCTCACCGGCTTCTCTTCCATAATCAGCCACAACAGAGATATGGCCATAGATTCCAGTCAATGCCAAAAGAGCTATAGCCGCAAATCCAGCAAAACTGGTCCAGAACATAACCTTCATTGTCTTGCCAAGATTGATATTCTTAGCAGCCATAACAAATGTGGCAAACCTCATCAGATCATTCTTGCCGGAAAGCCTGTAACAGGCAAAAGTAAACACCCAGGCAGTAACTATAAGCGCCCACTCTCTGTTTTCATGATCTGTAATGATCACCGCCAGAAATGTAATAACAAACGTTACTCTAAAAATATAGCTCTCATACGAAAATGGAAGCTCGCTCTTCTCCACAATCATCAGAATAAGCTCAATCATCAGTGCCAGGTAAAAGAGCCTGTTTGCCAGTTTTCTTCTATTTGTCTTTGTCAGTAATTGTTTAATAGAATCCATATTCTCTCATAATTTATGATGCTGATATCTTCAGTGTCCTGAGGATTTTATGATATGCTTTTCTGCAAAAGCGTCCAACTGTGATATCAAACTTGTGATAGAGCCTTGAAAGAGCTGTAATCTTAGGCATCACAAGATAACTCAGTTCACCTATGTGCTGTCTTATATATTCAGGGTAAGACTCATCTATCTCAACCCTCTCAAACCTCGCATCCCTGCCAAAGATATCCTGCCCCAGGACCAGTCTGTCCATGGTTTCAGCAAGGATTTCCCTGTCATTATACTCCTGATGAGCTGCTGCCTTAACCTTGACTCCGATTCTTTCCACGGGATTGGTCTCATGCATGCCACCCATATAGCCAAAATGCCAGCCACCATCTGCTATTCTCACAGATTTAGCATCAGTAACCGGAACCAGATCTCTAAGTCTTACTATTCCTTCTTCCGGAATGTTAAGTGTCGATGTAACCTTTGTCCCAAGCCACTTGCGGTCCGTTTCCTTTATCTCTGGAAAATCACCCGTTATTGAAAGAAGCTTTCCGGATTTTTCCTCCATATTCAGAAATGCGTAAAAGTTACGCTGTGCCAGGTGATAAACTTTTGTCTTATCAAAGTTATTTATAATACCCTCTAAAACCTTGGGATTAGGAATCTCATCCAGATCGCCAAAGATTATAACGTCATCTTCCGTCGCTCCAACCTTTTTTAGTCCTTCAACCAAATGGTTCTTCTGGAAATAATCCCTCTCGTGAGTCAGCGCTTCTTTGGGCGTGTCTGTGACAACTACATACTCAATCCGGTCCAGGTACTCCCTAAAAAGATCCTTATGTTTCTCAAAACAAAGCTCTTTCTCTTCCCCTGAGAAGGTCATGGTGGACTCTTCAATAATGAATTTGTCCACATAAGGGCTAAGTACATTCAGCCTTATCTTCAATATGTCTATTTCGTTAAAAAACGGTATTAAGTCGTAAACCATAAGTTCCTCATCGGCCAATCAGTCTCTTGACCACAGCCTTAGTCCTGTAGCTTCTGCCAAGGGCACATAGCCTGCCCATGGCGTCCTTGCCTGTCATGATCCCATGTATGAAGGAGTCTTCCTCAGAGGCCCATTCAGGCAGTTTACTTAGCGCATATTCGTTATAAAAGGGGGCTTCCATGATATGAGCAAGTTCATTCTTTTTCTCTTTTGTCCCCAACATGGAATAGACAAGACTCTTAACTGCTATAGCACAGGTAAGTGTCTTCCTCTCTGAAATCTTATCTCTAAAGCGGCCATTCGTCCACTTCTTAGCATATTCGTCAAAAGAGCTCCAAGCATCAATCTGGTTTTCAAGGAATTCCCGGTGAAAGCTCCCCGTCAACCCCTGGGCATTTTCTCTGTAAAAATACAGGATTTCATCCAGATAGACAATGGAGTTAGCCTTATCAATAAGCTCCGCCGTCTGAAGGAGATCTTCACCATGGTTCATCCGTGGAACTTCGCTTCCCACCACCTGATCAGCCAGGCTCTTGCTGATCACCTTGTTCCAAAGTGCATTGAGAGAATCATTCCTGCACATCACTTCATAAAATGGCTCTTTTTCCTGTTCTGTATATAATTTCCCGGCATCAAAATCCGCCGAGAAATCAAACATTCTCTTATCCCGCGAATCCATTCCTGCCGCATTATGAATTACCATATCTACCGCACCATGCATCGCACATCCACGGATGCACTCGAGCACTGCCTCTACCGCATTCTCCGCAATCAGATCATCCGCATCCGCAAAAAAGATATACTCTCCAGAAGCTGCTTTCATACCCTCTCTGCGAGCTGCATAGGCACCAATATTCCCAAAGTGAAGGCTTTTATACTTGGAATCTTTTGATGCGTAGGCATCACAAATTCCGGCGCTACTATCCGTGGATCCATTTTCAATCAGCAGCACTTCCAGCTCTACGCCCTCAGGAATGCGCATAGCATCAACCGAAGTCAAACACTCTTTTATGTACTTTTCTGCGTTGTACACAGGAATCACAACTGAGAATGTCATGTGATGTTATGCTCCTTCTTCCACTTTTCTGTCTGTCTCCAGAAAAGAAGCGGTCTTATAGCTCTCTTAAATCTCTTTTTCGGGCTGTAAAAATGGGGAAATCCCTCATTCTCTCCCCACCATTTATGAAATACAAAGGGCTCTACTCCCTTATTTTCTGGCAGCGGATGTTCTCTTCCAAACAAAACAGCCTTCTCAAGAGGCGCCCATTTCATCCCTGCTGCTTCCATATCATTCTTATGCATGCAGCACAGGAAAATGTCCTCGTTAAAAAAGTCATCAAATCCCTTCTCCCAGGGAAGTTTCATCTTGTCAGGATATTCCATGAGACGCTTTGATCTTATAGATACTGAATTTCCCACGCGACAGATGTTTCCCTGACTGTCCCTGTAGGCATAATCGTTCTTCGGCATAGGCCATGGAGAGCCAATATAATCATATTCAAGGAACTCATCTCTCCAGTTCTCAGGATGGATTACAAAACCGTCTGCGTGAACAATCAGTGCAAAGTCTGTATTTATATGCTTATAAAGCTCGTAAGCCATCTTGTAGTTGAATTTATCGATATTATCCAGAATATCAGTGTGACTGTATCTGATCTCTTTCGGCAGATAAAAAGGCTTCTTATGGGTTATCAGCACCGCATCTCCAAACTCAATCCCGCGCATGCTGTACTTCATAGCCTCAACTGTCTCATATATATCAACACTGGTCATCGCAACCAGTGTGACATTTGGTAATCTCTTTTTCTCAACCATAACTGTTACTATCCCACATTCAAACATGAAATGTATGGATTATTCCCGTGCGTCGTTCAAGGCTTCTCCATATCTTTTTTGCGAAAAACCAGCCATATATCATTCTTCTGCGAATGTTTTGAGCAAAAGTCCTCACTTTGCCGGGCCTTACATTCCTTCTGGCATACAGACCCGAATGCTTCTTGTACTCTTCCAGCTCAGCACGGCATTCATCTGCAGAGAAAAGTCTGCCCTTTTTGTCCTGATATGTCAGGAAACTGTATATATTCTGCTCTGATGACCAGAAGCCGTCAGATACATTATGTCTAGCCCAATACTTTGGCGCAATAGCATATCTCAGCTCTGTGCTGGACATAACCGGCATAAGAGAAAATGATGAATTGGACAGTATCAGGTATCTGGCATTTTTGATTGTCACATAGTCCTTGCCCATGTCGAAGTGATGACACTCATACTCCGGAAGAACCTTCTTGGCTGCCTCCTCATCCTCAGTTATTATCATAAATCTCATATTGGGATTTATCTTCTTCATGTTCTTAATGGCATTTTGCCAGTATCTTCTATCCAAAAACAATTCAGGACAGCTGGTATATTCACCGCCTCGCATGTTAATTATGCAAAGGTCATCCGATGTATATTCGTAGGATTCCGCTTCCTTCCTTACATGAAGCCACTCGCGAATCTGGTCCCTGTACTTCTCAAAATATGATTGATCCTGCATATTACCATAAATAATGGTATTGTCTTCAACCTGCATGAGTTTGGGGTCAGCGCCGCTGATATAACATCCGTTGGTCATATCGTGAACAGAATTGCCCATAAAGAGCCTGTCTTCCTGTTCGTGATAAATCTTGTACTTATCCATGTCCTCTCGGGGAATCTCTGTACCCATATCGATATCCATGAAGTACATGCCCTTCTGGGAATGAAAGACATTGCCCACCTGACCCGGGTTGACAAAACCAAAATCCACGCCCTTTTCCAGTGCGATACATCTTGTCACTATATAAAAGAACAACTGATTTCCCAGACCATACCCGGGAATAAACTCAGTTCCTATCATTCCTTCTTCTCCACAAATCTATACTCTCAAGCATCACCCGACCCCAGGCACTACTGTATGATCGTCCTGCCGGCAAGCGTTGTCTCGGTCACCTTCTCATCCTTAACTTCGTAGATGATGTCACAGTTTGCAATAGTGTTAAGCCTGTGGGCGATGATGACCATGGTCTTCTTGCCGTGGAAGCCATTGATAGCCTCCATAACCGCAGCCTCAGTCTCATTGTCCAGAGCACTGGTTGCCTCGTCGAATACCAGAATCTCCGGGTTATGGTAAAGAGCTCTCGCAATACCAATACGCTGTCTCTGTCCACCGGAAAGTCTCACGCCTCGGTCTCCAATGGTTGTATCAAGGCCGTCCGGAAGTGTCCTTACGAAATCAGCCAGCTGGGCCTCTTCCATAACCTGCCTGATCCTCTCATCACTGATCTGGTCTTCATCTATACCAAAGGCGATATTCTCTCTGATGGTCTCATCCACAAGATAGATGGACTGAGGAATATACCCGATCTGCGCCAGCCATGAGTCGTAGTTGCTAAAGATATTGTGACCGTCGCATAGGATTTCTCCACTCTGAACGTGCAAAAGTCCCAGCAAAATATCCACAACTGTAGACTTTCCTGCACCGGAAGGTCCCATGATTCCTACAGATTTACCCTTAGGGATAACCATATTTGCCTTGGTAAAGATATTTGTCTCGGCATCAGGATACTTAAATGTGATATCCTTAAGTTCGATCTTATCCTCAAGATGAAGCTCAGGGCCTGCGATCGCAGCTCTTTCTGCGCGCATTGCCTTGTCAGTCTTCATGGATTCAGTAAGGTTCTCATATACATAATCCAGCGAATACTGCTCGTAAGCAATCTCTGTAATATATGTATTTATGCGGTTTGCAGATGGCATGATCCTGATGGCCGCAACACCGAAGGCCGTCAGTTGCGGAACAAGAAGCGCTGCATCTCCGCCCCTTAAGATATAAAACAGTATGAACAAAAGAACTGTAGCCATGAACACAGTCTCTATCATAAGCCTTGGCACGCTGTTAAGAACCGCATAGTCTCTGGCAATGTTAGCCCCTACCTTACCGGACTCGTAGTAATTACGGATGTAGAAATCCTGCCTGTTGAGGACCTTAACATCCTTAAGTCCGTAGATAGCCTGGATTCTCCATCTGGCAATCCTTGACTGGGTCTCCTGATTGTGTCTTCCGATATCATTGAGTCTTGGCTTTAACACCTTCACACTTATAAATGTCATGATAAGCAGCACGACAAGCATAAGCAGTGTCATCTGCCAGTTAACAAATAAAAGCACTATTCCAAGGCAGGCCGAAACAACCAACTCTGTGGAAAGCTGCAAAAAAGCAAGCACCAGGGAAAAGACCCTTGGAATGTCACTGTCTGTGATTCTGAATACTGTAGGAATATCAGCGCTAAGGTACTCCTCGTAGGGCTTGTTAAGGAACTCCCTCATTACACGGCTTATCATATCGTTTCTGGCCCTGGCAACAAAGGTGTTCTGTCTGTGGATAAGAAACAAAAGATATGCATTCTTTACCACAAAAAGGACTATCATGATCACCAAAAGCGCACATGAAATCTTCTTGTCATCTGTAAGTCCCAAAGTAGTTATTATGGTGGCAAGCCACTCACGCGCCTCAATAAACTCATGAAGTGAGTCCGGAACAAGTATCGTTGAGACCACCGGAAGCATCATGGATACGCCCAGAGTCTCAAAAACACCACCAATCAGTATAAGGACAGCCAGTAAAACCAGCTGTCCTTTTTGCTTTTTATCAAATATATAGTTTATCTTGGCAAATATAGAAACCTTTTTGCCCTCTTTCTGTGTTTCCGTCATGTGAAAAAATCCTTGTATTAGATGGCGATCTTCTTCATCCTGTTTGTATAGATGTCGTCCATCTTCTTGTTATTGATCCACTTATTTGGCGCGATGACAATCTTGTTTGGATTGTCGTTGAGCCATGCTGCCCACCAGCTAAAAGAGCTGTTGGCCATGATGTGGTGCTTACATCTGCTCATAAGCGTCATCTCAGCAATGTCAGTATAGGCATTCTCATCAAGATCCACGACGATGAAGTTCGGGCCCCTGAAATGCTTCTTGCACCACTCTTTATCATCAGTAAATATAAAGAATACCGCATTAGGGAACTGCTGCCTGATCTCGTTAATGGCGCTCTTATAATACTTCTCGGTACAAATATGATGGATATGGATGTGCTCAGCATCTATGTAGTCAGTTCTTCTGATATGAAGGCTGACTGACTCGCAGCACTCAACCTGCTGAAGTGTAGTCCAGCTCACGCTGTCCTGCATGATCTCCTGTGGTCTCTTCTCAAAATCCGCTTTAAGCTCGTCTATCACACTTGGATCAGTGAAATATTTGTCGCTCTGCCAATAGCCAACAAGATAAGCGTCCTCAACCTCTAATATCCTGGGTTCGAACATTCCTTCCTGTTCATCGATTCTAAACGTCTTACGTCCAGTAAGCTTTCTCCTGATCCTGCTAAAGATATCCATCTTGGAATCAGTGATCTTAACAACTTCAGCCTGAGTAGCTCTGTCGTATTCAATGCCAAATCTATGAAGCACCGGCTCTCTAAGCTCATCATCAATAAAGCCGTTGACATCGTCGATCTTGACTTCCCTGCCCAGCTTCTTTAGCTGTTTATATAAAGCGTACTGGAACATCTGGTTTCCCATTCCGCCTTTTAACTGAATTATTATCATAAATAAATCACCCTCAAAAGAAATTTGCACAAATAATCAGATTAATTATACTCTAATAGGCAGTTTTACTCAAACCTCTTATTTTCAGCATTTTTTTGACGTCATACAGCACAGCATGGAAAAATAGAAAAGCCCCATTCCATAGCACATGTATCTCGGCTGCGGAAATATCAGGGATCCTGTAATCACACTGTTTATGGCAGTAACACATATTGCTATCAGTGCTGCATTAAGACAGGCCATATTTTTCCTGACCGCTCCTGCCCATATCATCAATGCCAAAAATGCAATGTAAATATATAAAGAAATCCGCACCAGAATCCTTGGTGAAACATTTGCCACAGATATTACAAAGGCCTCAAGTATATTAGCTGAAAGTACATACAAAAAGGCTTTGGATTCACCTTTAAAAACTCCGGCGATATTTTTTTTCATTAGTTCATTTAAAAGAACCTTCTCTACCTGGTCTTCTTTCAGATGAGCAGATAACTCATCAAGTTCGGGGAACTTCTCTGCAACATACTTATCGCACATTGGCATAACCAGTTCAAATCCGATGACATCATAGCTATACGCATAGTGGGTAGCCATTGATAGCCAGTCAGAATTTAAAACTGTAGATTTATCACCCAGTTCATAGCCCGGTGCAAAGTCAATCGTAAGCTGCCTACTTACACACTCGTCATAAATCTGAGTATAAAGTGTACTAAGCTGCGGATATTCCTCAGAGTCATCATACCTCTCATAAAGCCTTGAGTCCTCTGCTTTGGCGGTATAAAGAACAGTATCCAGACCACCCTTACTGTTACCTGTATGCATAACAAACTGTCCACGCAGGGCATAGTTGTATGTCCTGTCTATTACAGAAACACTCACAATGGACAAAGCCACCATGAGCGTTGTCACTAAAAACTTCTTGATATCCCTGGTCCTTGGTGCCAACAACCATAGCAAAAAAGCCATTGCCTCCCACAATAGTATCGTTATCAGCATCTGCTTTCTGATACTTGCGATCAGCACTCCCAGTAAAAATACCAGAGCGAGATTCTTGGCTGTGTAATCCTCAATCAGTATATATATTCTCAGGCATATAAGGACAAATAAAGGCATTGCAAGACTCTCTGTCATAATGCACTCTGAATACATAGAGCCTCTGTTAGCCACAAAACGATTCAGAACCGGTACTGCAATCTGTAGCAACACAGCTGCGCTTCCGAGAAATAAAGCCTTATTTTCAGTGCAGCGTCTTTCCACAACAGAATACACATAAGTACCAAGCCTTACTGTCACGTAAACCCATAAAAAGCTTTGAAGTATTACAGCCCCAAAAAGGTACGCCGGAAGCTCTCTGAACATTACATCGGCACCGGCTTTTTGAAACAAAAATCTAAGTAAAGCCAAAAACAACGGATATACCGGCTCTCTGCTAAGGTCCATACTTGTATAGCTGGGAGAGTCAACACACCAGACGGCCCCATCAAATATCGCAAGTCCTACAAAGAACATTACGGAAGCTGCAATCGAAATTAACTTAAAGTTTCTACTTCTCATTTTCTCGCGTATTCCTCTTCGTACCACTGCTGGAACATTAGAATATACCATATCTGTATCCTATAGTATCCACGCTCGGTAAAGTCAGTCCACATCTTCCAGACAACGTCCGGATCAAGAATTCCCTGTTCCTCCAATTTATGCCTGTCGATGAGATTTTCAGCCCATTCGCGAAGCTTAGGATCCATCAGCCATTTATCGATAGGAATCGAGAATCCCTTCTTGGGTCTGTCCATCATTTCCCTCGGCACATACTTATAGAGCACGTCGCGAAGGACCTGCTTTCCAACGTTTCCTTCTCTTAAGTACTCCACAGGCAGTGTCCAGGCAAACTCCACCAGATCTCGATCAAGCATAGGCACACGTGTCTCCAGAGATACCGCCATGGCAGTCCTGTCCACCTTGACCAGAATGTCGTCCGGATGGTAAACCAGCATATCCATCAGCATACACTCATGATTCACCTCAGACATAAAGTCATCCGGCAGCTCCGTGTACTTGTATGGCAAAACTGTTTTGCTCAGCGCAATCTTTTTTGTCAAAGGATCTGTCTCGTGCTCCATCTTGTGAAGCTCGCAGGGGCCTTTTGCTCCAAGAAGAGTGCCCTTGATCCTAAACATGTCCTTTTTCGCAAGAGGTGAATGCATCACAATACTGCTCACCGGCTTTCTGATAAAGTACGGGATGCTTCCCATCTTTCCCCAGATCCTACTGATAGACGCATAGGATGTATATCCGCAAAAGAGCTCATCTCCTGCGTCACCTGAAAGTGAAACCGTAACATGGTCTCTTGTCATCTTACTTACCAGATAAGTCGGAATCTGTGATGAATCCGCAAAAGGCTCGCCAAACATACGGGCAAGCTTGGGGATAACAGCCTTGGCATCTTCCTCTGAAATATAGAGTTCTGTATGCTCTGTCCCCAGGTGCTTTGCTATCTCTTTAGCAATCTCTGCCTCGTTATATTCCTTATTGTGCATACCGATAGTAAAGGTTCTAACCTTACCCGGCGCCAAATCCTGCATCAAAGACACGATGGTGCTTGAATCGATTCCCGCAGAAAGAAATGCTCCTACAGGAACATCCGCTACCATCTGGTCCTTTATGGAAGCCCTAAGGAGCCTCTCAAGCTCAGCCGCTGCTTCCTGTCTCGTTCCGGTAAAGATGTTGCTCTGGCCTTTTTTAGCCACTTCCTTCATTGACCAGTATGTCTTTTCGACGGTCTTAAATGTATCTACGTCAACCTCAAGTACAGTGCCCGCCTCAAGTTTGCTGATGCCCTTGTATATTGAATAGGGCGCAGGTATATATCCTTCAGTGAAGTAGATATCGAGAACCTCAGTGTTGATCTCGTTGTCGAATCCATCGATAACCCTAAGGCAACCTAAATCAGAGGCAAAAGAGAATGCTCCAGCCACCATGCCATAGTAGAGGGGTTTTTCTCCCACTCTGTCCCTGGCAAGTGTAACGGTATTCTTTTCCTTGTCATAAACTGCAATAGCAAACATGCCCTTACACATCTTAAGGGCATCCATGATTCCATAGGCCTCGATGGCCTCCAAAAGGATCTCGGTATCAGAGGTACTCTTGAAAGTAGTTACCTTTCCCTCTTTTACCAGCCTGTCCTTAATCTCCTTATTGTTGTAGATCTCGCCGTTGTAGACCATAATGCTGCGGCCGGAATGGGACACAAAGGGCTGTGCACCGTTCTTGGAAAGGTCCACGATAGAGAGTCTCCTGTGGCCAAGTGCTACTTTGCCGTCGTCAGAAATGTATATTCCGCCGTCATCAGGTCCCCTGTGGAGCATCCTGTCATTCATCTTCTGTATGTTGGCCCTTGCATCACCTTTAAATTTCAGTAATCCTGCGATTCCGCACATATTCCTGTACCTTTTCCCGATCTATACCTTGTTCTTTTTTGTATATTAGTCGCTCAATCGACCAACAGCGAAGAGTATTCATACCCCTCAAGGTAACTCTCGAATTCCTCAATGTATTCCTGATAGTTTTCCCCGGTCAATCTGTGCGCACCGACATCTGCCCCGGCTTCTGTGCCTTCACCTTTCTCCTCGGCAGCAATCGTGTCCATGATCCAGGCATTGATTTCCGGACTATAGTGACCGGCGTCACGATAATTTGTAAGATCCCCGGTTATACCAGTCTCCAGATCAAATCCATAGATGTGTATGTTGTCACACTCCAGCATAAGCTCAGTTGTGGCCTTTATGAAGGTCATAAACTTTCCTGTTTCACCATCTTCCTTAACTCCGCCCCAGTAAGCCAGTGAATATGGCGGGTAAAAATACAGAAAAGTGGTTTCCGGATGCTCTTTTGCCAAAGCTACAATGTTCTGCTGAACATTTCCGGTAAGAAGCTCCAGTTCCTCTGTGGTCGCAGGCAGAATCTCGGCCGGTTCTTCAAAGCTTGCCCTGCCTCCAAGCGCCTCCAGCGCCCCAAAGGTGTTATCATTTCCGGTATAGCTGTAATCATCAAAAGAGGTGTGCCCTCCGGGAGTTCCGGAAATGAATCGCCACAGACATGGTAACGTATAGTTGATCACCACATCCCTGTTCAAAAGATACTTCACATCATCAAAGGGATTGTCATTGGTGAGCCACACCGGGAACTCGCCCATATCCGTGCGCATCTCATCCTTGTCCGTTGCCAGCATCGTATAATCAATGGTTCTAAGTACGTATTTTACGCTATGTCCGCTATTATAGGCAACCTTCAGATTGTCATTAAGCTCCTTGTTGGTAGCACCGGAATAGCAAACCTTGATAGTGCTGACTCCAAACAGCTCATCCATCTGTGAAGCCCTGAAATTCTCCGCCATGGAAGTGCCTGTGATAATGGCATCATAGTCGAAGTGCTTTGTAATGCCATCGTTTTGGGATCTCTGATCTCCCAGCAGGTAAAAAAGCCTGCTATTCGGCCCTCTGTAATGGAAAAACGGGTCCACTGCAAATACAGCTCCGCTAACAAGCAGAACTGTCAACAGCGATAATATTAAAAATGTCGTAACCCACTTTTTTCCGGTCATCATAAATCCTACTCTAAATCAGAAATTGAAATACAGGAAGGTTGATACAGTGCTGAGCGAAATCAGGCACATTATAAACAAAGCGAAGGTTGATGCCACACTAAAAGCATTCCTTTTATACTCAGCCTTATAATTATTGGTTGTGCAGAGGCACAGTCCAAAAGCCAGCGCCATAAAGGCTGTAAGGCTTATCCACAGCGCTGACGAAGCACTGTTTTCAAATCCCAAAATCTCCAGAACCGCTGTCAACTTAGGAATCCTAAAGGGCTCCAGAATTTCATCCCTTACAACATAATACTGAACACCAAATCTTCTCAGTATCTGAAGCCACATGGTCACCGAATCTGCCCTGAAAAGGAGCCAGGCCACATTGATAAAAACAAAGGTAATTACCCACTGTACCGTCTTTAAAAGTCCCATGAAAAGTCCGGCAGCCGGTAGTTTTTTTACCCCAGCTACAGTACTTTCATAGATTCCATGTGTTATCTTATTAAAGCACTGGGCAAGACCATGGAGTACCCCCCACAGGATAAATGTCCAGTTGGCGCCATGCCAGATTCCACTTATAAGAAACACAATCATGGTGTTAAGGTAGGTTCTAGCCTTGCCTTTTCTGCTTCCACCAAGAGGAATATAGATATACCTGGTAAGAAACCTTGTCAGAGTCATGTGCCATCTCTTCCAGAAATCAGCCACAGACAGCGCCTTGTAAGGCGAATTAAAGTTCATAGGAATATCAAGATTCAGCATAAGTCCCAGGCCTGTAGCCATGTCACTGTACCCACTGAAGTCAAAATATATCTGAAAGGTGTAAGACAGCATCAGAATAATGATTTCAGGAGCAGTCAGGGCTCCCTCGCCTACGCCAATCGTACCCGCCTGGTTTATTGCCCAATTTACCGCATTTCCAAACACGTCTGCTATCAGAACCTTTTTACTCAGGCCCCTTACGAACAACATGATACCCTTCGACAGATTGTCGAAATTCACGTTCCATTTTGATTTATCCTTAAACTGTGGAATCAGTTCAGAATGTAACACAATAGGACCTGCCACCAGCTGTGGGAAGAAGGTCACAAACAGAGCATATTCCAGGAACGAATAGTCTTTCACCTCGCCCTTGTAGGCATCAACAATAAATGATATCTGCTGGAAGGTAAAAAAGCTGATTCCAAGCGGAAGGACCACGTGCCTAAGGACAAAGTCCGTCCTGAATAATGCGTTAAGATTTTCAATAAAGAAATCGTAATACTTAAAATAAAAGATGACAGCAACGTTAAATACCACACCTGCTATCATCAGAAGTCGTCTTGTGCCGCCTTTTTGACCACTGTTTCCGTTATTTCCCCCGGCAAAAGAACTGTCCATTAGCCTGGAAATAGCGAAATTGACCACAATAGAGCCACAGATGATCACCAGATAGCTCACATTAAAGTAGCCATAGAACCATAGGGACATGGCCAAAAGATAAAGCTTAGCCAGCCTGTCCTTACCAAGTCTGTTCAATCCGAAATACCCGATAAGTGTCAGGGGCAGAAAGCACAATATAAAAATGTATGAATTAAACTGCATATATTATCTACCCTCAAGGACTCGCTCGAAGTATCTCTCCCATTTCTCATTGGCAACCTTCGGGTCATATTTCTCCTGAACCAAAGCCGCCTTCTGACCTATTTTATCTGCAAATTCCTTATCAGACAACACTTTAATTATTGCCTCTTCCATGGCCGTTTTATCGCCCACAGGAACAAGCAGTCCGTTATCTCCGTCCATTATAAGATCCTTTGGTCCGCCGCAGGGGCAGTCCGTTGAGATGCAGGGAAGTCCAAGACTCATAGCTTCAATAAGGGCATTGGGCATTCCCTCCTGCTTGGAAGCCAGGATGAAAAGTGCGGTCTTTTCAATATGCTCAGCCACATTGCTGACCATTCCCACAAAAGAAACATTTTTCTCAATGCCAAGATTTATGGCCAGATGACGCAGCTTTATCATATCCGGACCATCTCCGAAGAGCTTAAGCTGATAGTCCGAATATCCTTTTTTTAGGACCTCTGCAAAAGCCTCCATGACAAGGCTCTGATTCTTGTTCTCATCAAGCCTTCCCACCATAACAATGCTCTTTTCCCGCTCTCCCATATATCTTGGGCGGATAAATGCAGGGTTTATGGCATTTGGAAGGATGGTACATCTCTTTCTGAGGTGCACTGGAAACCACTTTCTTGCTGTTGTGGTCTGCACAATAATGCCTGCTGCCTTGCCAAAAGTAGCCAACATTCCTGCCTTTAAGGACATATCATAATATTCCATATCGGGATCAGCCCTTACCGAAACCACTACCTTGATATCCTCTCTGGTGGCGGTTGAAAGTGCCATGATGTTGTTTTTCCCAATAAAACTAAGAACAATATCAGGCTTAAGTTCCTTCCAGATATTGGTAAGTTTGTCTTTCCTCTTTTGAAGGTTCTTAAGTCTCCCCTCCTGTTCCTGTTTAAGAAGCGCGGAAAAGACTCTCTTTATACCGTCCTTCTGTCCTCCGTCAGGATCAACCCAGGCAGGATTTTCATCGGGATCACACACCTGCACTGCTCTATCAGCGCCTGCCGGAACCACCTTCCAGGCAGCGTGCTTAACCTCATACTCCTCAGGAGCCAGGTAGGTTGTCACAAGAGTCACCTTATAGCCCTGCTCAAAAAAGTAATCGGCAAGGTTCACCATGACTCTCTCCGCGCCGCCCTTCTGCAGGGAGCCGATATACATGGCAATATGCGGTTTTGTGCTCATCCCCACGTTACTCAAATTGGATTTTCCCCTCTAAAGAAAGTCATGATACGGATTGGCTACGCCGTCACAGCATGTAATAGTTGTACCACTGCTGGAAGATGAAGAACGACCATGCGATCTTACTGTAGTTGGCACCGGTGGCCGGACCTCCGTCTCCGTTCACAACGTAGTTGTTAATAAACTTTGAAACGTACTCAGGATTAAATACCCCTTGCTTCTTGAGGAATGCCGTGCTGCTGAAATCAAGGAGCTGCTCCTTTAAAGGTCCCCTGAGCCACTGATCCATAGGAACTCCAAAGCCTGTCTTAGGCCTGTCAAGAAGCTCTCTTGGAATATAATCGTAGGCAATATCCTTCAGAATATGCTTCTTGTCCCCGTTCATATACTTGAACTTGTGAGGAATCCTGAAGGAATACTCCATTACATCCGTATCCATGATAGGGCATCTGGCTTCCAGTGAATACTTCATGGAGGCTCTGTCCATCTTCACCAGAATGTCCTCCGGCAGGTAAGTATCCATATCAAGAAGCATTCTTCTTGTCTGGAAGTTCTGCACGTTGTAAATGCTCTCCATCGGATAAAGTACCGGAGCCACATTGTCTGGAAGATTGTAATCCGTTGCCAGATAATCTGCCGCAGTCATTGGCACATCCAGCATCTCTTTTCCCGAAATAAAAGCATGGGCTGCCTTTACATAGCCCTCAGAAACCAGCTGGGTCTTGGTCTCGGGATCTCTGTTGTTTGCCACAACCCTTACCTTGAACGGCATCTTATCCAGCAATGTGCCGCTTCCAAGCGGAATCTTGCCCACTGCATTTACAATAGCCCCGGGAATCTCAAGCATCTGAGCCTGGGCTACATTTTCATACACATTATATCCGCAAAAGAACTCGTCGCCTCCGTCACCGGACAAGGCAACAGTCACATCCTTTTTTGCCAGCTTACTCACTAGCATGGAAGGAATCTCTGAGTTGTCTGCGAATGGTTCATCGTAGTACTGAGGAATACTGTTTACCAGATCAAACATCTCCTTTTCGGAAATGTAAAGCTCGGTATGGTCGCATCCAAGATGTTTCGCCACCTCTTTTGCATATTTGGCTTCGTTATACTGGGGCACATCAAAGCCTATACAGAAGGTCTTCACAGGCTTATCCGAAAGCTCCTGGGCTATGGCTGTAACAAGAGATGAATCATATCCACCGGACAAAAAAGTTCCAAGCGGCACATCCGCTATCATTCTTCCCGCAACGGAATTGCGAAGCCTCTGTTTCAGGCCCTCTTTTGCCTCTTCATAGCTGGTTACAGGGTCTTTGCTCTCTCTTGCATAGACCTCTTTTATATCCCAGTATTTCCACTTCTTGACATTGCCACTATTGAACTTCAGTATTGATCCTGGTTCAAGCTTATAGACATCCTTAAAGATCGTCTCAGGAGCCACAATATACTGATTGTAGAGATATCTTGGCAGTATCTGCCTTCTGATCTCACCCTTAAATCCCGGGAACTTCATGATTGGCTTAAGCTCTGAAGCAAATACAATATTGCCCTCGTCAAGCCAGTAGAACAGTGGCTTCTTACCGATCCTGTCCCTGATAAGGAAAACATCATCAGTATCCCTGTCGTAAAGCGCAATCGCAAACATGCCATGAATGTGGTCAACCATTTGGATGCCCCATTTCAGGTACGCTGCAATAATAACCTCAGTATCACAGGTGGATTTATAAGGATAATCCTTAAGCTCCTCTTTAAGCTCAAGGAAATTGTATATTTCACCATTAAAAACGATAGAAACTCTGCCGTTTGCAGAATGCATAGGCTGATGTCCCAGCGGAGAAAGATCCAGAATTGAAAGTCTTCTCTGGGCAAGGCCAATACTGTATCCATCCCTGCCCTCGTAGATAGCTACTCCGCTGTCATTTGGGCCGCGATGATACATGGTATCGTTCATGATCCTGAGTTCTTCTTCAGTTATTCTCTTTTTTGAAATATATCCGCAGATTCCGCACATACTTTGTAGGATTCTTATAACCTTTCATTTTTATACCGGCGTGGTATTTACTTGGAACATATCTCTTCCAGGTAGTCTTTCCACTGCCTGAAAATCGCTTCTACACTGGCTTTATCTTCAATCTTCTTAGCTTCTTCTCCAAAGCGCTTTGCCAGTTCCTTGTCCTCGATCAGCCTGCAGATCCTGTCTGCAAGGGCATCCTCATCACCAACAGGGATAAGAAATCCGTTTTTACCATCCTCAATAACGGCCTTTGGACCTCCACATGGACAGTCTGTGGATACCACAGGCATTCCCATGGCCATGGCTTCCAAAAGAGAATTTGGCATTCCCTCGTAGTCTGAACTGTATGCGTAAACTTCTCCCTTGGGGATCTCCACTTCAAGGTCATTGCAGGGGCCCATAAGGTGAATGAACTCGCCTGCATTGTTGTCATTTATAAGTTTTTCAAGAATTTCCTTGGTTCCGTCCAGTGAATCCGGTCCGTAAATCTTCAGCTGATAGTCCGGATGTTTCTCATGGACTTTCAAAAAAGCTCTGACCAGCATGGGCTGGTTCTTGAAATCCACAAGTCTTGCGTGGTGAACGACGCACTTATCGGGATTATCGGATCTCTTTACCCCAAAGTACTTGGGATTTATAGGATTCATAATAATCCTGGATTTCTCCTGCAGATAAGGCTTAAAGAAATCCTTCTGCTCCTGGGTCTGATAGACGCATCCGGCTGCCTTTGGAAACAGCCACTTGATCTGCACCGTATCCGAAAATGCATCATAATAGCCGATAGGATTGATCCTGATGGATATAACTACCGGGATCTTGCTGTTGCCGGCAGCCATAAGTGCTCTGTAATTGGCCCTGTGAGCAAAGGCAACCAAAACGTCCGGCTGGTACTTCTCAACAAATTCCTTAAGATACTTAACTCGCAAAAGAAATTTGGAGACCCTGCCCTTGTTTGCATCTTCATCCCTGAGCCCCACGTGGACTCTCGTAACTCTTGGATCAAGCACAAACTCATTCTCGTCGTACCACTCGGTGGCCACATAGACTTCATAGCCCTCCGCCGCAAACTGATTGGCAAGGTTAGTCACTACACGCTCAGCGCCGCCCTGACATAATGTATTTAAATGAAAGGCGATTCTCTTCATTTACTCATACCTTCTTAGTATATCATGGATTGATTTGCTGTATTTTTCGGGCGAGTAGGTCTGGGCTCTCTCAAGAGACTTCCCCGCATAATCGCAGAACTTCTCATGGTCACTAAGGAGCATCTTTATCTGATCAGCAAGAACCTTCTCTCCGTCCTCAATTACCTTGGGATCCATGTTGACAGTCTCATCCATGTCAGGCACCAGGATTCCATAGTCACCGTGAACAGGCTCTTTTATGCTGCTTCCGTCAGGAATCTTCTTAATAAGATCCTCATACTGAGTCTCTGAAAGCAGAATTTCTCTTGGTCCTGTCTTACAATCCGTAGAAATCACCGGCTTACCAAGGGCCATGCCCTCAAGTACCGCATTGGGAAACCCCTCGTGATTGGATGCACAAACATAAAGGTCAGCCTTTGAAACATAGGCAAAGGGATTCTTTCTTACTCCCGGGAAAAAGACTGCATCTCCCGCCCCAAGCTTATCTGCCAGTTCCTGATATCCGCTCCAGTCCCCGGCCCCTAAAACCATAAGCTTTGCCTTTGGATTCTCCTTGTGTACCAGGGAAAAAGCCTTAACAAGATGCCACATTCCCTTTATATAATCATTTCTTCCCATGGAAGCAATGACCTGGTCTCCCTCGGCGAAAGGATAATCCGAGATCTCCTCCGCGCCTTTTTTCTGAATATCCTCTACATCCAGAGGATTGTAGATATAAGAACTCTTATCATAATTAAAATCGGTGTGGAGCTGTCTCATGATCTCTTTAGAGCAGGATAGTACCTGATCAGAACGGCTGCAGAAGAGCCTTACCTGTTTGGCATTCTCCATATCTGTCTGACAGCGAAGTCCCGTAAGCACTTTCTCTTTTCCCTTGGACAGGACATTCACATAGTTTGCAGAGCCGCCAAAGCTGTAGGCAATGTCGATTCCAAGGTTCTTCTTGATCTTCTTAACCTTGTTAACTCTCTTGAATACGTTAAAAACCTTATTGACGATGCCCTTCTGTGCAGGCACATCAATATCAATAACCTCCAGTCCCGTCACATCGTAGTTGATGTCCTTGGAACTGAAGATCAGAATATACACGTTATAAAATTCCTGCATCAGCCTGGCTGTGGCCACGCAGACTCTCTCAAATCCGCCCTGGTGCAGCATCGGCACCATAAGCATGAGATTCTTTTTGTTGTTCATCAAAAATGTCCTCTCTCATAGAAGAACGCAAGAAGCTTCGCCTGAGCCTTCACATCAAAACCTGCTGCCCTGAGCTTATTCTGTATATAGGCTGAGGACTGCTTTCTGTCACCGATTGAATACTCGATGGAGCGGTGCATATCCTTGGTATCTGAAATATTCTTGATCTCACGGATATACCTGTCCTTGGTCTCCTCGTCAGGAATGTTCAGGGCTTCAAATCCTGTGCCCTGGTCCAGAATATCTATATCAGGAGCATCCTCGTTCTCAAAGATACTCTCTCTTCTCTCACCGGCGATAGCTGTAAAGGTCTGATTCAGCTTGATCTCCTCCATCAGAGGATCCACATGGTAGTCCTCATGGAAAAGAAGGTCATCCAATATCTTCCTTGCCCAGTCCCTTGGCTCACTGTTGATGCTGCGCATGGAAACCAGCTCTGTCACATCTACTTCAGGAGTGACCTGATCGGAAACAAGGCACTGAAGGCCTGCTGCCTGTGCCTCAATTACGCTTCCCGGAAGTCCCTCGTACCTTGATGGGAAGCAGAAATAGTCCATGGCCTGATAATACTCGCAGGCATTGCTCTTATTGCCGGCAAAAATACATCTGTCATAGATATGAAGCTTATTTGCCAGCTTCTTCATATCGTCCATTAACGGGCCCTTGCCCAGCATAAGAAGCCGCACTCTCATGCCGTGCAGCATGCTGTACTGATTAAGGTCGTCGTTATCAAGGAGTCTGCAGACCTGTGCAAAGACATTAAGAAGGAACTCATGGTTCTTGGCGTAGCGGAAGCTTCCCACATGGCCGATAACAAGGGCGTTGGAAACTCCAAGTTCTTCCCTTATCTTATTCCTGATCTCTTCATTGTAGGCAAAGCGCTTAAGGTCAATAGCGTTCGGAATTATCCTTACACTTCCTGCGTTCACAAGATCCTTGCCGAAAACTGCCACTCCGGCCTCATTGGAGCAGGCAAAATTGTAGTCTGTTATGCCCTCTTTCTGAAGCGGACTTCTGAAAATCTTTGTGGCAAGTCCCTTTACACCGCTGTCTACACCGGCACTTCTGGCATGGGCAATGCAGATAGGAACACCGTATTTCTTGGCTATGGGCAGGTAAATAGCGGCTGTACTTGTCATATGTCCCTGCACAACCTTCCACTCGCCCTGATGCTCCTTGAAGAACTGCTTGATCGCAGCCTTGTAGTCCACAAGGTTTGTTCCAACAAATTTAGGAAGACAGAAAATTCTGGCTCCCAATTTTTTTACGCTATTATCAAAATAGTCCGGCTCGCGAACTGCCATAAGTTCATCAGAAGTCGGACTCTTTTTTCCTGTCTTTTCCGGAGAATAATGTACGAGAAAATCGAACTGTATTTTATCCCTATCAATGTTGCGATAAAGATCGATGATACGTAACTCAGCTCCCCCTACGTTAAGTCCCCCAAGCACGTGAAGTACGCGAATCTGTCCATATCCGTATTCCATAACGCCTCACCATATATACTTTTTTCATAGTCAGCAGCGGGGTGCTTCCTGCTACCTGCCACTTAAATCAGTGCTTTCCAATGTCTCTTCTGAGCCTTACTGCCATGTATTTGCTCTTGGCTGTGAGGAACTCAAATGCTTCCCCTCTGACGCCTCTGGTCTCTACGTCAGCAGCCAGATATTCGTCAAAAGATACTACCTCTGCCCTGTCAAAGAGTGCCTCCAGATAGTCGAAGTCCCTGTCAGACATGGTATTTGCATGAAAGACAAAGGTCGATATTCCATCTTCCTTGCTCTTTAATGTATCCCTTCGGCTGACAGAAATTGGGTAAAAGATAAGTCCATCCATTTCGTAAGGTCTTTTACCAAAGCCGTCTGTCACCTTTAAAAAGCCGTTCTTGCGAAGGGCTTTCAGTGTGTTCCTGTCGTAGGAGTGAGATGGTGCCATGAAGAAATCTGTGATGATGCCATGGCCTTTGAGGATTCGCTTTCCCTCTCTTATCATCTCATCCTGTTTGTCGTAAGGATGACCCGCGAACTCAGATTTATCCCCGATGGGAAATATTCCGGGCTCCCTGGTTGAGTATACGTGAGTCAGGCCATGCATAGCCACAACCCAACCCTTTTGCTGAAGCTTTTTAATATACTCCCAGAAATCCTCTCTGGGTGCATCTATCTGCAATTTTGTATCTTTATTGTCCGGTACAACTCCGATAAGAGGCTTTATATCATGCTTGTCCAGTATTGCCTTGAACCGGTTGAATTTCGCCCAGTCCATATCCGGAGTGATATCGTCCATTCGAATCGTGATCTTCATTGTGTATCCTCTGCGTATAGTATACGCATGACTTTGAATCCCTATATCTTACAGGTTTGCCTTGTACCACTCGATAGCGAGCTCGATGCCGGCCTTAAAGTCATAGGATGGGTCATAACCAAGATTCTGTCTTGCCTTGGAAATATCTGCGTTTGAATCCCTGATATCTCCAGCTCTCGGTGGTCCGAAGATTGGCTCAACATTTATACCAAGTGCATCTGTCAGATGGTGGTATACATCAATGAGGAACTCTCTTCCGCCTGCACCGATGTTGTAGGCTTCACCTGCCGCCTCAGATGAAGCAAGACAAGCACGAAGATTACCCTCAATAACGTTGTCAACATATGTGAAGTCTCTTGACTGCTTGCCGTCACCGTTGATGGTAGGTGTCTCGCCGTTCATGAGCTGCTTAAGGAACTTAGGGATAACTGCCGCATAAGCGCCGTTTGGATCCTGGCGTCTTCCGAATACGTTGAAATATCTAAGGCCGTAAGTATCAAGGCCGTAAAGCTTCTTGTAAAGCTTTCCGTACTCTTCATCAGTTTTCTTTGTAAGAGCGTAAGGGGAAAGAACATTTCCCTCCTGTCCCTCTTTCTTGGGAAGAGTGGTTGAATCGCCGTAAACAGAGGAGCTTGAAGCATAAACAAACTTCTTTACTCCGTTCTGTCTTGAAGCTTCCATCATGTTGAGGGTTCCTCTGATATTGATCTCCTCATACAAAAGAGGCATCTCAATACTTCTTGGAACACTTCCCCATGCTGCCTCATTGAGAACATAGTCCACGCCCTCAGTAGCCTTCATGCAGGCATCCAGGTCTCTTATATCCTCCTGAAGGAATGTGAACTTTGGGTTCTCCATAAATGGCTGGATATTCTCAATATGTCCTGTTGAGAGGTTATCCATACACCTTACAGTGTATCCCATCTCAAGAAGTGCTTCGCAAATATTTGAACCAATGAATCCGGCGCCGCCTGTTACAAGGAACACGCTGCCTTCCGGAAATTTTAACTCTTTGTAACTCATAATTTACTCTTTCTAATCCATTATGGCACAATTCATATATCTGTTCGCGTTTCCGCGTCGTGATTTGCCAGATTTCGATATCAGATAAATGTCTCATTTCATGTTATTCAAAACAATCGACATTTATCTGATATCTCAACCTGCAAATCATCTTCCTTGTGCAAATGCTCACATATATATGAACTTGTGCCTATAATTGTATTTGATATTGTTAATTACAGCCTCCAATAGTCGAAATCTGATGATGCATAGTCTTCAAGGTTATACATGCCCTTAAGATCCATGAATACTTTTGTCTTGTGTGATGCATTGAAGAACTTAGCAATATCAGAAGGCTTGTATTCTTTGAAGTCCTCATGTGCAACAGCCATGATAACAAGGTCCATATCCTTTACATCATTAAGATCGTTAAACTCAATACCATAGAGTCTCTTAGCTTCATCTACATCAGCCTGAGGATCTACAACCATAGGTGTAATGCCATACTCACCCAGTTCTCTGTAGATATCGATGATCTTTGTGTTACGTGTATCAGGACAGTTCTCCTTGAATGTGAAACCAAGGATTGCAACCTTAGCGTTCTTTACAGGAATGTCGTTAGCGATAAGTCTCTTTACAGCTGCCTCTGCAATATACTTGCCCATGTCATCGTTGATACGACGGCCTGAGAGAATGATCTGTGAATGATAGCCCAGCTCCTCAGCCTTGTATGTGAGGTAATATGGGTCAACACCGATACAGTGTCCACCAACAAGTCCGGGTCTGAATGGAAGGAAGTTCCACTTTGTACCTGCTGCCTCGAGAACGCTCTTTGTATCAATTCCCATTTTATTAAAGATGATTGAAAGTTCGTTCATGAAAGCGATGTTGATATCACGCTGTGAATTCTCGATAACCTTAGCTGCCTCAGCAACCTT
>JAEEGL017100580.1_pt1 | contig 36689 bp, 27 predicted proteins | sample 9134231 | NCBI WGS metagenome assembly JAEEGL01 (sample SAMN16246548, study PRJNA631951) | gut metagenome | biome: gut microbiome; feature: rumen; material: fiber-attached | host: Bos | place: Iran: Karaj | collected 2018-10 | reverse complement strand
GTCGTGGTTAGGACTTGAATAGGTATAGGTCTGAGTCTTAGAGATATTCATGTTCTGCTTGTACATCTCTTTGACAGAGATACAAAGAGGATAGTGATTGCCATTAACTACGAGGCCATCGATAGTGAACTCATCGCCGTCTATATACTCTTCTGCCAGGAATACTTTCTCCCTGTTAGAGTATGATATTGTCTCTTCAACATGCTCCTTGAGCTCTTCTACATTAGTAATCGTGAATACTCCGCGGCTTGACTGGGAATCAAGAGGTTTTATGATGATCCTGCCAAACTCTTCAAGCATATCAAGCGCATCTTCTGCATTCTTACAAACCTTGTACTTAGGAATATTAATTCCGTTCTTACTTGCAAACTCTCTCATGATACCCTTGTCAGTAAAGAGCCTTGCTTTCTCAGTTCCTATTCCTCGAAGTCCCATCTTCTCACTGACATATGCAACTGTGGGAACTGCTATATCACTCTGATCTGATATTACTGCATCAGGCTGATACTTCTGGGCAATCCTTAAGTTACCTTCCTTATCAAGTACATTGCATACTTCGCAGGCATCTGCATACGGGAATGCAGGAGATACCTCGTATAGGTTAGAACATATTACATAATGTCCCATTGCCTTTGCTTTTTTTATTAACTCTATTTGCCAGTCACCGCCGGCTACAACCATTATCTTAGCCATATTATTAAGCCTCTAAATTTTTTATTTTATAATCATCAGATTATTTTATCTTCTGATCAACTATTATATTTCTGTTTTACTCTGTTAGTGATCCGTCCTAACTGAATTCTTCCCATAATAATCCGAAACAGCTGTATTGTACCAGTCGTTAGGGTCGCTTGTTATGAAGAACGGATTGAATGTATCAGGGCACTCGGGAAGTGTGTCTATTACAACGTCTGCTTCCGGAGAGTTTTCTATTGTATCAAGGATCTCGTTAACCGATTTATTATAGTCACTTATCTGGCCATGAGCAATATCGGACAACATGTTCTTCCAGGAAGCATCTGAGAACATTCTGGAAGAATTTGTAAATGCTATAACTACGATTACTGCAGCTGTTGCAACCTTAAGATCAGGAGATACAGAAAGGCCGCTCCATCTCTTAATGTATACGCCGCAGGCAAATGCGCATATAACAAGACATGTGTATGTTACAAAGTCAAATACGAAAAGGCATCTTACAGGAAGAGCCTCAATTCCTGTTGCACTGTAGCCAAGAAGGACTGTGAAGCAGGTAGATACCATAGTTATGAATGATATAAGCAGAGTAAATGTAAACTTAAAGCCGCTTATCTTAAGTTCCTTAACAGATTTAATACCAAGGAAGAGCATGATAACAAGTCCGATAAGAAGATAAGGATTATGGAAAGCCACTGAAAGTTCATCAGCTGTTGTATATATGCTGTAGTGAAGCGCCGGCAACGGATGAAGGCCTGTGGAGTCTAAAGTGTCATGCCTTACGAAGTTACCCGGAGCAAATACGTGGATAGCATAGCCTATAACCGCCATGATAGAAGGAATCGCATATGCAAGCACGATTTTCTTGTGACGTCTTATCTGGTCTAGATTAAGAACGAACATGAAAAAGCATGCAGGAAGACCTGACTGAATAGACATGCCACCCATAAGGAGAGCCAGAAATACTGCAGGTATGTACATCCACTTTTTGCCCTTCTTATCTATTATCATCATACTTGAAATAACAAGAAGGTTAATGCTGATGGACAGGTCGTAAGACAGGTTACCTACGAACCAGTACATAACTTCCGGATAGGAATTGTATCCAAGGAATGGAACCAGGATGCAAACATATGCCCAGAACCTGATATGTCTTTCGCCGGACTCGATATTAAAATACTGCATGAAGCATTTAATAAAAAGTTTTAATGATAAAAGAAAGATGATAAATGAAATAATAAGACTGATACCAACAATCGCCCTGCACTTCATGATAAGCCAGGCTATAGAGAACTCAATGATAATACCACCATAGCCAGCTGACCACTGAAAATAAAGCCTTTTAACCGTATTAATAATCTTCGTAAGAAGAATACCGCCTTCTGCATCTCGTATAATTCTCATCGCAGAAAAATCATCAGCAGACAGAACTGCGTATCCTGATGCTATAAATATCGGTACTACTGTCAGTATCAGAAGTATGGTTGCTATAATATAGCATACATCCTTTCTATTTAAATCTTTAATTCTATTCATAAACACCTTTATGCTATTCAATACTAATCCTCCCACGGGCTGTATAATTATATAAGAACCCATTATTTCCTATTTTCACGCTTTTGCCAACAAAACAATAATATGATACCATAAAGCAGGCAAAATTCCATTAGGTAATTCCCACCATATACCATTATAAACCTCAGGAGAATAATATGTCTTTGAGCGCTAATAATCTTTATAAAATGATAAAAAATCCTAAATTTCTTAAAGCTGCTCTTATTTTAGTAATAACTCTTATAGCCATCGTCTATATACTTCCCATGGCAGGAATTTATTCAATACCAAACGATAATGGCATACGCCCTGAAACCGGCGACTATGCTTTGTATGAAGTAAATGAAGATAACGCTGTATGTCAGACTTTTGCATCAGAAACCAGAAGACTTTATTCTATGTATTTTTATATGTTGAATCTTTCTGATGAAGAGCTTTCTGACAACTCAAGTGTGACAATTCAGCTTTTAACCGGAGATGTATCATCAGCAAAAGGAGGACACGTTATTGAAACTCACACTATCCTTATGGCTGATGTTCCAAATGGAGAGTGGTTTGAAGAAATCTTTAACAGAAGCCTATCCAAAGGAAAGACCTATACAGTCCGCATAACAGCTTCTAATTGCAAGCCATCTGTTATTATCAGCACGAGTGGATCTACCCTTGATATAGTAGGTGAGACAGCCAAGATATATACAGGTTCAGAAGAGCAAACAGGAAGTCTGCTTATGGATATGCGATATGCAATTCCTGCATCTTCTAAGATAAGATTGCTTATATGTGCAATTATAATTGCACTTGCAGCTCTTTCAATCAACCAGGTACTTCGTTCCGGTTCATGTTCTCTATATAAACCGGAAAATATACTGATTGATCTTATTTCCAAGTATCACTTGGTCATTTTATATGTTTTTGTAGCCATAGCCGCATTTGCAGCACGTCTTTGTATGTTCGACGATATAAGCGGGGATTACATGGCCTGCCTGGGCCCATGGTATGATCAGATCAAAGCAAACGATGGGCTTTCAGAAATTGTTGGTGATTATCAGCTTACCTATCAGACTTTCATCTATCTTATGACCAAAACAGACATCAATCCGCTTTACGGTTATAAGCTTTTTTCTGTATGTTTTGACTATCTACTTGCTATAGGAAGTGCTCTCCTGATATATACAATAGTCGGCAAAGATGATCGTTATCAGAAATACAAAGCTTTTGCCGCTTTCGCAATAGTGCTGTTATCACCTGTTGTAACTCTGAATTCAGGATCTTGGGCTCAATGCGATTCCATATATGCAGCCTTCCTGATATTATGTCTTCTCTGTGCACAGGAAAAGCATTATTTATTCATGTTTATTTTTTACGGACTGGCATTTTCATTCAAGCAACAAACAATATTTCTGCTTCCATTCATACTACTTTTATGGTTCCAGACAAGAGCTTTTTCGATACTCTACTTTACGATCATACCTCTTGTAATGGAAATTGCCTCTTTGCCGGCAATCCTGGCAGGACACAGTCTTGAAACGCCCTTTACAATTTATCTTGGTCAGCAAAGTGCCTATTCAAAAGTTATGACACTTAATTATCCGGGATTCTTCAGTTTGCTTGCCGAGGACATGCGCACTCCGAATGTTCCGTTTTTCAAGACATGGCAGATACTCATAACATGTTCAATACTGTTAATACTATGCGCTTTTATTTTCCTTAAGAAAATTCAGTTAACTAATAAAATGCTGGTTATATGTGCCTTCATCACATCCTATACCTGCGTATTATTTCTTCCTGAAATGCATGAAAGATATGGCATGGTATATGAAATCCTGGCAATCCTTATCATGGTTCTTGATATAAAGTTTGCGCCCATAGCTATCACACTTAACTGGTTAGCGCTTTGCGTATATTGCAATTATCTGTTTGCACTTCCTATAAACCTGCCGCATCTTGCGATAGTTAATACTATCTGCTATCTTGCAGCGCTTTATTATACTTACAAACAGATTGAAACTCATACCACTCCCAACAGCTAATATTCGGTCATTGCCTTATTTAAACCAGCTTCTTAAGTCCTGGTATAAGCTTCATAACAGCTGCAATCACAGCGCCTGTAACATAAGAAAGGAAAACATAGATGCAACAAGCCACAATGCCCAGTGTTGCATCACACATCTTTAAATATGTGTGCGCCCATATTCGTCTTGCTATAAGTTCCACAAGGTAGATTCCAAAGCTCAAGCTTCCAAGATATGCTATTACCCTACGAATCTTCTCTGAGCTTATGCGGGCTCCAAGTATCCTGAAGATTACGAATATAAGAATTGTAATGGGCATTACCGACATGTTATATAATCCCCATTCTCCTGTTATGTTGTGAATCATAAGTTCAAATCCCATATTAAGAATGATTAAAATAGACAATATAAGTTCACAAACACTGATTTTGGGAAGTCTATCACCTGTAAGTTTCCTGCCAAGATAATAACCAATAAGTGGATAGAATATAAGCTGTCCATCAAAGAAAAAATTTATACTCCAACTTGTATTAAAAATTGTCAAAGTATTAAGTAATCTTGGAATATAGTTCCACGCAATTGTAACAAGCATCAGGTATCTGTATCCCTGATCAGATAAATTCATGGCAAGCGGTCTTAGTATCGGCAGCGATATAAGAAACGCAAGATACGCATATAAGTACCAATACTGCTCTGTCATGTTGCCTTCGACAAGACGCTCAAAATAAAACATTATGTCAAAAGTCATTTCACCCTTCATGACAATCATGGCAATATACTGAATCATTGAAAACAAGGGGATTATAATAAGGAATCGCAGGATTCTTTTTACAAAAAGATCTTTAATGCTTTCATTCTTACCTAGAAGTGTCTCCCCTGAAATCATAAGAAAAAGAGGAACCGCGCTATTACATACTGTTGATACAAACAGCGATATTATAACCGTAACAAAACTGGATGAAGGGTCTTGATAGAATCCAACATTCATATCGGTATGAACCATTAGTACAAAAATGATAGCTATAATCCTTAATAGCTCTATATAAATTTCTTTTTTATTTCTGCCCATATAATTTCTCGTATCACTCATCAATTTCAATTCTACAGATCTTATCTCACAAAAATTATTTGCATCTTATAAATATATACTTATTGTATTATCTTTCTAATTTTCTCAAGTTATCACACAAAAGGAACCGGTATACCTGTAATATTCAAAGCCCTGACAATGGTACCATCAGCGTACTTTAAAACTATATATTGATTTGTATCCATAAAGCTCCACGTATCATTGATCCACAAAGCATCGCCTGTAAGTGTCTCGCCATCTCTTACAAGTGGATATGAATAGATAGCTCCTGTTGCTGCGTTCTCAACATTCAGGTAATACTGGACATCCTGATCCTGCAAAGAGGTCTTAGCTTCTATATGCACTACCTGATAGTTGCCAGATTGCTTACTACTATCTACATATAAAGATACATCTGATATATCATCTCCAAATCTATCTTCCCTTGCCTCAACAGGAGCCACATATCTTACAAACTGAGTTCCTGTAGCATCATATGTATCAACAATACCTACTGATACATATGGATTATAGTAATCACACAGATACGACTGCCATATATCGGAATATTCACAATATATATCATCACGTGTCAGCATATTGATTACAAACTGAGACATATCGTTTATACCTACTGCTTGCAGATCAGTATTCCTTCCCTCGTTATATCCGGCAAATATACAGAACTTATTGGCCAGATAATTCGGAGTTCCAACATACCAGATATTGTGAGAAGCATAGTCTAAATCTTCTGTAAAATAGATTATGTCCTTGTTGCTGTCCATATAGTCAAGGAGACCTGCTTTAGCTTTATCAGTCACTTGTGATCTGGGAATAACAAAACTCTTAGTGTTTACTATGTGCGCACATACACCAATAGTACAAAGAGCTGTTAGCACATAGCCTACAATAAGCCTTATTTTCAGCATCTTATTGCAATTAGCAGTTGTAGATATGCAACTATTTTTTGCATTAACTGAATCTATATCTTTCGACTCTTTAGAATTACTATTTATCTGCGAACAATTATATCTGCATATCTCTTCCAGCATCATAAGTCCCATGACAACACACGCCACGGTAACTCCGCCTGATACTCGCCATGCATATCGTCCGACGTGAACGAAATAAAGACCGCTTACTATAAATACTGCAATCGAAGTTATAAGAGGGATTATATTTTTCTTAATAATTGTAAGTATTCCTGCCAGGATCAGTACTACAAAGCCAAGCATCAGTGCAGCTTTGTGGTTCATCATCTCGCTCATGTATCCGCTAAAAGTCTTGGTTGATGGTCCCTTGAACTGCACAGGTACTGACATTGTCTCTATGTTGAAAAAGTTTGTATCTGCAATGTAGTAATTAGTAAGCATCGCATACCATGAGCCTTTAAGGCCCGCTGCCTCATAAACATCTTTGAGTTCGTCGTAGGAAGGATACATATCAAGATAGTCGTAAACTTCTCTTGTAAGATCAAAGGTATCTTCAAAGAAGGCAATGTCAGGATCCATATGTCTGTATATTTGATGTGATCCGAAGGATACGAGCACTGCAAAAATCAACAATATAAGGGGTACAACAACATTTATGATTATATAATTTCTATTTTCTTTAGCATCACCAATAACAAGACCTAAAAATCTGAGAGCAAGCACAACAATCGCAAAAGGAATGCACATGATCATCGCATCAAATCTAAGTGATCCTGCAATAAGAATATACAATACACCAATAATTCCATAACAAACCACTCCAGCAGAAAAATGGTGTTCTTTAACCTTTATCTTACGTGCAAGCATAAGAATAGCACTTGAACCTGTAACTCCTGCAAGAATCGCAGTCTGGGTGAAGTTAATGTCTATACTATAAGCTGCCTCCCACAGAAAAAGGGCGAATACTACAGCTAACAGACTGCCTTTAATTCCATCAAAAAGTTCCTGAATAAATAAAGTCAGGAAGAAAAGGCAACTAAACATCATAAATATTGAGAACATAGTCCACCAGTTAACTGATGGAAAGAGTTTTACAAATATCTTAAGGAATGCTCCAAGTCCCCATGAAACAGAATTAAATCCTGGGGATGCATTTGACGCAAGGTATTTAGCAATGCTTCCATCCCCTGCGACTGAATATACAGGATCTGTAAATATGAACAATATTAAAAAAATAAATGTAATGATTCCTGAAACAAATGTTTTCCTATTCATTTATGATCCTCTTTTATATCTCAATTTTATAAATAGCCATAAAGCTCTTATTGCTTGCACACATACATTATAACTTTTGTTACTGTCATCATCATATTATACTGCTAGAGGACAGTTTTGACAGCCACTAATCCCGCACTACAATAGCAAAAAATCAATTATATCACTTGTATAATTCTCGTTATTACTACTTGTTAGCTTCTTTATGCCTCCTATCTATAATCTTAGCAGCGACTTTTAGCCCTCCATTATCGGCCAATTGACATATTTATTACGTTTTGTTACAATATATACATAAATTAAATAACCTATAAAAGGGAGTAGCTACAGGGATTTATCTCTGTGTTCAGGTACGACTAAGGTAGATCTTATACCCGGCCTGATCGAAGCCTAGGATGACAGCGAGACTTTTATAAAATCAGGTATCTGGTTTTATAAAAGTCTTTTTTAAAAGGATTGTTAAGATACCCTTTTGACATAAAATCGATATTTATAAGATTTCTTATATCAAATTAGTCCAAAACGTATTAGTTAGATCTTTAGTAATAATCCAGAAAATATTATGACTTATATATGATTACTTGTTCTTGGGGGAGATATGCTATTTGAAATAACTACTATACTGTTTCTTGCAATAGTGCTGATCATATACTATCTGTGTCCTGCGAAATTTCGCAGGATAGTTCTGATACTCTCAAGTATCTATTATCTCGGATCTTTAAGTATCTTCTCACTCATCCATATTCTTATCATCACTATAGTATGCTTTTTTGCCGGACAATTTATGCAGGTTTTTGCTGATAACAATGAGGTAAGAAACTCAAAGTTTCTATTCATCAGCATTGTATCTATTCTGATCATTTTCCTTTTTTCATGGAAATATCTGCCATGGATTCATACATTTGGTATATGGGTTCCAAAAGTATATCTGGATAAAATAATCCCAATAGGTCTATCCTTCTACACGTTCCAGGCAATCAGCTATCTTGCTGATGTCAAAATGGGCAAAACAAAAGCATGTAAAAACCTCATGACATTTACTACCTACATGATATGGTTCCCAAAGCTTACCAGTGGCCCCATTGAAAGGTATCCCGAGTTTAAGGAAAGATTATACGACAGTAAACTCATGAATCTGTTTAGAGTTGACTGTATCAAAAAAGGCTTTTCATTTATAATGCCCGGGATCTTCATGAAGCTTGTAATAGCGGATAGGCTTGGACTTGTAGTCGATATGGTATATGAAACTCCTGAAAACTACGGGCGACTTGCAATCCTACTAACTGTAATCCTGTACAGTCTTCAGATATACTGCGACTTCGCAGGATATACTTATATCATATGCGGCATATCAGAGCTTTTTGGCATCAGTCTGACTCCCAACTTCAAGACTCCATACCTTTCTACTAACATCAAAGAATTCTGGAGGTGCTGGCATATATCCCTAAGCTCTTTCTACAAAGATTATGTTTATATCCCCCTTGGCGGAAGTAAAAAGGGTGATGCCATTAGAATCAGAAATATCATGATAGTTTTCATCCTATGCGGGATGTGGCATGGAGCCGGACCAACTTTTCTAATATGGGGATTACTTCATGGCATCTATAATCTTCTAAATGATGTATTCAAAAAGTATAAACTTGATATTCTGATCAAAGGGCCATTAGGTATAGTACTAACCTTTAGCGCTGTCACCCTGGCATGGATATTCTTTAGAGCGGAGTCTTTAGGAAGCGCACTTGCTATTATCAAAGGAATGCTAAGTGGGTCATGGACACTTGGGTTATCTATTGCCAATGACACCTTCATGGGTAAGCAATTATATGAATGGCGAATCATAATAGCATCGCTTATAACTCTTACTATATTCGATGTCACTGCCAAAGTACTTAAAAAACAGCCTTGGGAGCTTTTGTATAACATGAAGGAAGTACCAAGAGAAGTCATATTCCTTGTTCTTGCGCTTGTAAGTGTAACATACGGAATCTATGGGCATGGCAATGAAATAAGATCTTTTATTTATATGAATTTTTAATCATATATTTTCAGATTGAAAGACATTTTTCTTATATTATCTTCTATAAACATTTTTCAAAGTGTACACGGGAGGTCATCAATGAGGGAGAATGTAGTCAGAAAACATGCACCTGGTTATGATCATAACAGCACAGCAGGATCAGATGTACATCTTGTTAGAAATCCAAGAAAAAGGCCATATGGAAGAAAAGCTCAGCATAGAAAGACACTTCTATCTGCAAAGCCTGTATTTACAGACATCATGATCAGGAATCTGTTTATAAGGCTTGGATTCACCATTGTCTTCATCCTGATCATAATAAATCTTGATACTCTCCTATCCATAAAGACATACCATGGCATCATGCAGTCAAGAGCTATGTATGCTCAGCCTGAAGATACTGTGGATGTAGTATTTATGGGCAGTAGTCACATACACTGCGATGTCAATACAGCCCTTTTATGGGATGATTATGGAATAGCCGGATATGATTATAGCGCTGCAGAACAGCCTATATGGATAACCTATTACTACCTCAAAGAGTTCTGTAAAACACAGGATCCTAAGCTGGTCGTCATAGACCTATACAGCATCGCGCGATTCGGTGATGACTTCAATGAATTCTGGATGCCTGATAATATATATGGTATGAAGTTCTCACTAAACAAAGTGGATCTAATGATAAGTTCCTGCAACAAAGAGCAGATCAATAAATATTTCCCTTCATTTGCAGGATATCATAACAGGTATTCAGAACTTGAAGATAAGGATTATGAACTTCTTGATATCCCAGAAGAAGACCTTGCTCAGTTCAAAGGCTATAATCCTTACTTTGATCTAAACACTGTAGCACCTCCCGAGACTAATATAACAGCCAAAACCCCAATACCGCCCAAATCCAAAGATTATCTTCAGAAGATCATCGACTATACCAGTGCTCATGATATAGAACTAATGCTGGTAGTTAATCCCTATCCCTCTACCGCAGAGGATGAAATGGTCTATAACAGCATAGAAGAAATGGCCATCTCTAACAACATAGCTTATGTTAATATGAATAAGTCCATAGACGCCATAGGGCTAAAAGCAGATGAGCACTACAACGATGATTCTCATCTTAACTATCAGGGAAGCTGCGTATTCTCATACTATCTTGGCAGTTATATTAAAGATAATTATGTAATTGAAGATCATAGAGGCGATGAAAACTATGAAACATGGGATGCTTTCTCTGACAGAGTTGAGAATGCTAATGTTGATGTACTAAGCGGCATCAGCTAATATTCAAAAATCACAACATGCCATCACAACCAAGAGCGGTAATGCATGCAGTGTGCATTACCGCTCTTTTAATAAAACAGTTTTGATTTAACTCAATCAGCATTTTAGGAGTTGTGACTAAAGACCTCTTAATAAGCAACATTCATAGCATGCCACATTTCATCAGAGCCATGTCCACAGGTCACTGTAACAGTCTCTCCAACTATTAAAGGCTTGCTTGATAAAGTAGTCGCAGAATCAAGCTTAATCTGCATCGTACCACCTTCTGTCACCAGATACAATGTACCAAAAGTAGTGCTTGATGATACTCTGCCTGTAAATGATGCAGTAGTTGTATAATTGCCAGCAGTTGCATAGCCTGCCATTTCATTGTTGACAATTCTGGCAGCATGCATATATGCATCGCTACCTCCATAACATGCAACTGTTATAGACTGTCCGGGAATGAGAGTAAGGCAACCGGAATAATCTGTGTTACTATCATACTTTATAATCATAGTACCACCGGACGTTGCAAAGTATAACAATGACGACGTAGTACCACTTGCGACTGTACCTGACAAATTGGGCATTGTAACACCATTAATTGTCGCTGTATCTGATGCACCTGTACTTGCACTACCATCTCTTATAGAAACGGCATGCATATATGCATCACTACCTCTGGCTGTTGTTATATACAGAGTCTGACCTACTGTAATAACATGACAATTAGTCATATCTGTATTATTATCTACCTTGATCTCCATCGTTCCATTTGTGGTAGAGAGGTATATTACTTCTTCTGTAGTCTTATTTGTAACAGTGCCCTTTACAGTTGCCGCATTAGAAGAATCGACAACGGCTTCTGCAACATATATTCTGGATGCGTGAAGGTAAGAATCTGAACCGTGATGACAATCCACAGTAACTTCCCGACCAGGAAGGAGCATCTTGCAACCGCTCAAATCCGTATCAGCATCGATAGCTATAGCCATCTGCCCTTGCGCTGTATTCAAAAAAAGATAATTGCTGGTAGTAGAACTATCTACAGTTCCCGTTACAGTATATGTATCAGCTGCATCTGATCTAATATACATACCTGAGAAAACTATAAGAATACACATAAGAACAATTGATAATCTTGATCTAATCCGCTTATTCATAGGTCCCCCTTCCTAATATCAACATCATAGCACTATAAAGTGATCACCAATTATCATAATACACTATATTCCGTATACATGCCAACTATACCTTACCATTAAAAAGGGCATTCTGATTTTTTTAAAACTTATAATACTTAATATTCATAAGTTTTTTATAATACTTAGATTCAAAAGCCAAGGCATCTTGCTATACGATTTCCATTTGTCTTGCCAAACACCCTTATAAGCAACTTAACAACAACTAAAAGAATCCCTCCGCATAAGAATGTTGTAATAAACATATTTAAAGGAAAAACATCAAGAGCATGACTATATACATACTTACATAAAGGTATAAGCAGCATAACATGAGTCAGATATATACCAAAAGAAACATCACCTATTACGGCAAATACATTACAGATTAATTTCAACACACTGCATATTACATTATCTTTAAACATAGCAGTTTTTTTCTTCCTTCTATCAGTATTAAATAAAACTCCATTTCTCTCGATATAGTAAACTAAAATACAGTCTGTCACAATCGTAGATAATACAGCTGTGATCTTTTGCTGAGATACAGCGAATGAATAATTAAGAGGGAATAAACCATAATACCCAAGCCATAGATGGCCTTCAAATATCTGAAGGCTCATTATCACCAGCAATAAAACGACATACAATAATAATGGTATCTTCTTGATATCTATTCGCTTTCTGGCATAACAAAGGCCTAAATAATAAAAAGCCAGCCAGGAATAGAAAAAGTTTAGATTAATAATAGCCGGCAAATCACTGCCACTTGCCACAATACACGTTCTGATCATAAGATAGATCACGGTAGGCATAAATCCCCAAAGCCAGAACCTGCTTTTTATAAGATAGATAAGTATAGGAGTAAGCAATACCATTTGAATATATACTATTATGAAATAATATATATCACAGGCATTACCTACAAGATAATTTTTCAAAAAGCTCCCCCAGGAATTGTAAACTGATGTATATAACAAAGACCATATAGTATACGGTATCAAAACTCGAAGAATACGCTTTTTATAAAATAATAAAGGACTCTTTATATCATCTTTAGTAAGATATCCGGAAAGAAAAAGAAAAGTTCCTACTGCAAAATTAAGGAATGCTCTGATCCATACTCCCTCATAATAGGGCTTGGTGCTATGAATCCCTACCACGGCCAGTATAGCCAGTCCCCTGATTATTTGTATACGTTTGCTTTGTACTTTATCCATAATCCAAGTATTATTCTTTCTGTTAATCGGAATAATTACAGGATAGTAATCAACCTATCCCATATTCCTTTCTTCATCATACTATTCATCTACAATATTATGAGCAATCTTCCATTTCTTAGTATATCTCCAGAACAGGAATTTCCTCACAATATTCTTGATTCGCTTATCAGGACTTATAAACTTAGGATATGCAGCATTAGCTCCTCTCCACTTATGAAAAATAAATGGATCAATACCTCTGCACTCCGGAACATCATGTTCTCTCCCAAATCTTGCAGCAACATCAACCGGTGCCCAAGCCATTCCAGCATCTTCCATTTCATTTTTTAAATGGCAACATATGAATATATCTTCGTTATATTCATCATCATATACTTTCTCCCATTTAACATTATGGAGCCTTGGATAATCCATAAGACGCTTGGATCTTATAGAAACACTGTTTCCAACTCTGCATATATTGCCCTTGGAATCTCTGTATTCATAATCGTTTCGAGGCAGTGGCCATGGAGATCCTATATAGTCATATTTTAAGAAATCATCACTCCAATTCTCAGGATTCACCACAAAGCCATCTGCATGAACTATAAGCGCAAAATCAGTTTTTATATGCTCTCCAAGCTCATAAGTCATCTTATAATTAAACTTATCTATATTATCAAGCTTGTCCGTATAACTAAATCTTATATTCTTTGGCAGATAAAATGGCTTTCTATCTGAGATAAAAACAACATCTCCAAACTCTATATCTCTCATGCTATACTTCATAGCCTGAACAGTCTCATATACATTGACACTAGTCATGGCTGCAAGCGTAACATTATGAAGTTTTAATTTTTTCTCGCTATGGGCTGACATTATCCTATAATTCCCATCCTTCTTTCAAGACTACGGTATGCCTTTTTGGACATATACTCACAATACAAAAATCTGGCTCTGACTTTCTGACACATCTTCAAAAAATTCCCCGGTTTCTTATCAAGCTTTCTGTATACCGGTGAACTCTTCTTATATACTTCTAATTCCTGTCTGCACTCATCGGGAGTAAATACACGGCCCTTCTTATCCATATAATGGAAACAGCTATATATGTTCTGCTCAGACGCCCAATAGCCATCAGATACATTGTGACGAGCCCAATACTTAGGAGCAATAGCATATATAAGCTCATCGCTGGTAAGTGCTGGGAATACTGCAAATGACGAATTGGACAAAAGAAGGTATCTTGCATTCTTGATCGTAACATAGTCCTTGGCCAGATCATTGGTAACAGCCTTGACTTCCGGAAGAATCTTGTAGGCTGCTGACACATCATCTGTAACCGCCAGGAATTCCATATCAGGACGGATCTTTTTCATATTCTTGATCCCATTTAGCCAATACTTTCTATCAAGCCATAACTCTGGTGAATTGGAATAATCCCCGCATCGCAGGTGTATAATGCACAAATTGTCCTTAGTATATTCATGAGAGTCATATTCAGGTTTAACCTTAAGCCAGTCTTTAAGCTCATCTTTATACTTCTCAAAATACTTCTCAGCCTGGAGATTGCCATATAAAAGAGTATTGTCCTCCACTTCAAAAAAGCCCTGATCTACGCCACTGACATAAGCTCCATGCTCCATATCATGAGAAGAGTTACCAAGATACAGTCTATGATCTCCATCTTCAAATATCTTGTACTTCGCTTTGTCTGCTTCAGGTATCTCTATGCCAAGATCTATGTCCATAAAATACATCCCGGAATCGGAATGCATATTATTGGCAAGTCCTTTGGGATTAATAATTCCAAATTCACAGCCCTTATCTTTAGCAGCAGCTCTAGCACATACATACCAAAAGAGCTGATTGCCAAGTCCAAAGCCATGCATAAACTCTGTTCCTATCATACTAACAAGTCCTTTCAAATACTGATCTATATAATCATCCAATAATAATCCTGATATATGGTGTGATTGAATACACTACCGCATATAAAAGCCCGAAATTCTTCTTAAGAAAATAAAACCACGGCTTAAAAGGAGCTCCTTTGAAAGATTCTTTTAGTCGTAATCTCTCGCGTCTTGATAAGCTTCTATCATTCCAGGTTCCGGTAACAGTATTATTATCACATACACCGGCGTAATAATCTAATACTTCTATAGGGTATCCGGCATTCCTTATAGACAGGCCATAATCAAAATCTCCTAAGCTGTGAATATAATGAGCGTCCATAATAGGAACCGTCTTAAAAATGCCGCTTGGTATAACCACATAATTGGCATTAAAAGTATCACATCTCCTGTCAACGCTATCAGGCGTAACTTTATTGTAATGAATCCCTTTATAATATCTGACACCGCCATACGAGCAGTTATTATGAGAATCCTTCATTGCTCCAACATAAACAGTGTCATCTTTCAAAAGCTTCAATTTATCAAGAATACCTTCGTAGAAAACTACGTCATCATTAACAAGCACATAATAATCTGCATCAGTATTAACAAGTGCATACTCCATGGCTCTTCGCATCCCACCAGAGTAGAACATATTACCATTTTCTTTTATAAGAGTAACATCAGCTCTGTCTTCTAATGCTTCTATAGTACCATCTGTACTTCCGTCATCAACTACGATAAAATGAACGTCTGCTGTACTAGAAGAAAGACCATTAATGCAATTAATGGTCTTTGCTCTTCGATTATGACATGTTAACATTACAACTATTTTCATATTGTTATCAGATATTCTCTGCATCCTATAAATCCTCAAAGCACTGAATTGTCTTATCCCAGACAAAGGTACCCAGCACTTTTTCTCTCGCGTTCTTTTGAACAGCTCTATACGTATCCAGATCTTTGGATAATCCTTCTATCCTGCAAGCCATATCATTCAAGTCAGTACAGATAAAGCCATCCTTACTATCATCTAATAAGAAGTCAGGTCCCGGAGCAGTAATCGCAAACACTGGACACATATGACACATAGCTTCCAATATTGCCATCCCATATATCTCATCAGGATTGAAGTTAATATAAAAGTCACAGGCTTTGAAGATATCCTTCATCTCTTTATTAGGGACTACGCTCAAAATAGTGACTCTATCTTCTAAACCGCAATCTGCTATCTCTTTATTTATATCATCTTGTAAAGGGCCACGTCCTACGAATAGAAGATGATATGATCCATCCATCTGATCAAGCAGCTTTACAGCATCTATTGGATGCTTATATGATTCAAAACGGCCCACAAACAAAAGAATCTTCTTATCAAGAGGAAACTCGTACTGCAATCTGACGTCTTCCCTACTCTTATCTGAAAGAATGGTGTCTTCAATGCTCATCCCTACCGGAGACAGCTTGGCATCTATATGATAACTCCTACATTCTTCTAACACCTTAGGAGTCTTGGCATATACAGGCACCTTCCTGTATGCTTGTAGATTACGTATCATGAATAGCTTACTGATAGCCCTCTTGTACCAAATCTTGCTGTCTGTAAAAAGAGTTCCAATGTAGAGATGACACTTTATGCCGTGAGCTTTGCAATAGCTTATAACATTAGGAGCATAGAGCATGTTGTCAGCAAGAAGGTGCACAAGTTCCGCGTTCAGTTCTTTAAGTATAGAAAGATCAAGCATGCCATGATGACCTATACCCTTAGCCGGAACAACAATAATCGAAAGCCTGTCTGATACTTCTGTCCTATGAGATTCCTTCACACTTTTTGAAAGAAGTATTATATCCACCCTGTGCTCTGGGTGCGATGCTATAAGGGCTTTGGCAAGACCTAGTTCCTGGGAATTGTAGAATTGGTTATTCAGTTCTTCGGTGATATAGAGCTTTAAAAAAACTATATTCATATTATTGGTATCTATTTACTTCTAGTAAGTATCCGTTTTAAAATTTTGATAATTCCCTTTAATGAAGCATTTCTCTTTACTTTCTTATCAAGTGTATCCGTATGAAGAAGATAAAACTCTCTCGTTATCCTCTTATCAAGAGGCAGATGTTCAAACTTTACTTTTTTCAAATCTTTTTTCAAGGATTCTTCGGGTCCTTTTAATCCAGAATGTGTTCCGCTTCCATCAAAACCGGAATTACTTGAAAGTCCATATTTAGGATATACAGTCAGCTTATCCTGCCTGCTTGCGGCATAATTCCACCTGATAGCCCAGGAATCAGATTCGCCCCTCATCTGCCTTTGAAGCATAGGATATAAATCCCCGCCTCCCCTGCAGAATAACTTCTGAAGATCAGGGGAATTAACAAGCTTATTATAATCAGAGACATCCCAATCAACGGTATCCCATCTATCCTTCCATGATGCCCATCCCCAGCTGGATGCTCTATATCCCATATAAACATCATGGTCATAATGTTTCAAAGCTTTGAGCTCATATCCATATGAAGCTATAGCCCAAATATTCTCACTATCTTTATAGAAGTTAAGTCCTTCATTCATATAACGTAAAAAAACAGGAGATACGATAAGATCATCTTCTACCACGATTGCATGGCCATAATTATTCATAAGACTTGTAACGCCTGTAATAATACTGGATGCAAGTCCTGCATTTTGAGCCTTAATCTCTAATGAAACATTCTTAAAATCATTGACGCTTACGCTATATGATATATCATCCCTAACCGTTCCTTGAGAAAAATCCTGAAGCCAACTATGTACTGCTTCAACCTGCTCACGATCCTTCTCACTTTTATATCCATCTGCAAATATAAATAATTCAGTATGCTTTGCTAAGTCACATCTTCCCAAAGCTTCAATACATGCCTTGATCTTATCAAGTCTATTGTATGCAAACACCGCCACAGGTGCTAAGTTGTCTATATTTATATCATTCATTTCTTCACCACTATCATCTCATTGCCACCTATAAGGTTAGCTATCTGAGAAAATGTACTTCCATAACTTGCGTATATCGTCCTGGCTCCTGCCAAAATCAACATCTCATACAAAGCAAACTTAATCCCCTCTGTACTACGTCTTGAAATAGAATCAACTTTGGTATAAATAATATTATCAGGCCACTTCTTTTTCATATCGTCTAGAATATCCAGATCATCGGTAGCTATATAAATCTTTGTGTCCGGTTTGTCGTTAACAATTCTGGCAACATTCTCATAAAATAGCTCTGTTGGACTATTCTTAATAGCAATTTCATTATCTGTCCGTCTTATGTGCATAGCTATATAATTACCATTTTGTTCTTTAAACCTGGTAATATGCGATTCGATGTCTTTATTAAATTTAAATCCTTCGCAGGAAACATCTCCATAGAAACTATAATATGCTTCTATATAGAACTTATTGGCTTTATTATCTATTACTCTGCGTTTTAACTCTCCCCAATACTCAGGAGTATTTCGTCCTTCGGCTGTAGGTAACTGAATTGATCTTACACTCCATCTGAACAAATTATAGATCTTTTGGTGTACAAACTTACGAATTGCAGATAGTAATCTTCCAGATGTAACAAGTCTCTTGTATGATTCCTTTCCAAAATGTATTCCTCTAACCTTGCATGGAAGAGGAAGACTCTCTAACACATCTTCAAATTCACATCCACATTCATTGTTATTACGCCATAAAACCTCGATATTACTTATATTACAGTCTCTAGCAAGATTAAATGCAGAAACAAGGGCTAATATTCTGTTGCCCAGGCCTCCACCTGGCTCAATAATTAGTTTTTTTCTATTCATAGTCACTGTAAAACGCCTTAAAGTCAATTATTAGCTGAATTTGCTACTTTTTTTATAGTACAATATAAATACGGAAAAACCAAAAATATAATATACATCACTCTTCTTGAAAAAGGCCAGTTTTTTCTATAAGAATTCTTGTATGCTATTCTATATTTCTCTTTAAGCATATTAAGGATATCATCGTCACCCTTTATAAAACTTTTAGCCTTACCATATTGATTTAAGATTTCCGAAAGGTAGAACTGGCATTCCCTATCATATAATTCACGTTCCTTATGCTCTTTATAAAAGTTGAGCCTATTTTCATATGCTATCAGTATGTCTAGATTTTTTTTACTATATGCCTGACTTGTAATACTATCATTTCTACTAAAATAATAATATCCAACCTCGCTACCAAAAGCGATTTTCTCAGCGTTATACAAAAACTTGAATGTTGTTGCTTCATCTTCATGAATTATCCCAACATCATATCTGATATTTCCTATACACTCTCTTTTATAGAGCTTGTTCCACGCAATAACAATAGAACCATGCATGTCGGAATAAAATTTATCAAAAATCTCCTTTTTAGAATACACTTCTATTGTTTTCGAAAAATCAATCTTATTATAATAATTATCTTCTTCTGTAATATAATGTCCACAAATTCCAATATCTGCACCATTCTCCATGCACATATTATATAGATACTTAACATACTCCGGATTAACATAATCATCAGAATCAACAAAGCACAAATACTGTCCCCTCGCCACTTCAATTCCAGTATTTCTTGCTGCCGACAATCCTTGATTATTCTGATGAATAACTATAATTCTATCATCACGGCACTTCAGCTCATCGCACAATTCTTTACTGCCGTCTGTTGAACCATCATCCACAAGAATAATCTCTAAATATGTATAGGTCTGATTCATTATGCTATTAACACATCGCTCCAGATACGGTTTAACATTGTAAACAGGAACTATTATTGATACCAACTCCATATAGATCTATATACCTACTCCTAATCTTAAAGATTATTTCTACGAATATCTTCATATATTTGTTTTAAAAGTTTATAGTTATTATCCGCTGTATACTTGGTTAAATACTCTTCAGGAATTCCTTTGGGATCATTTGAAAATTTCTCAACTGCTTTAGCCAAAGCAACTACAGAATTACTCTTAAACTTAATACCAGTAACATTATCTACTACAAGGTTACCTACATTTCCAATATCCGATGCAATGATAGGAGTTCCCATAGTATAAGCTTCAGCAACGGCCATAGGAAAACCTTCATACCACTGAGTAGGATAAATCATAGCCAGTGATTCTCCGACTATTCTCTTGACCTCAGAATTATCAATCTGTCCTAACATCTCTATTGTAGTAATCTCATTGTTTTGAATATATTCTCTACACCAGTCTTCAAGTTCTCCGCTCCCACATATAATAAGCTTAGGAGCTTTTTCGCCAAGTTTCATCCATGCCTGCAATAGTAACTCCATACCTTTTATTTTCTCAATCCTACCGGCATAGACGAACTGCTTCTTTCTGTCTGAATAAGGAACAACTTTAGCTTCCATTGTTGTAAAGTTAGGCTTAATATAAATATTCTCTTCTTTTATCTGTTTAGCAGATAAGAGCTTCTCTTTATTAAATTCAGTCAAACAGATATAGTACAAAGCCCTATAAGTCTGTAGCATCCTCTGTATTTTTATTGTCATGGCACATACAAAAGTCTGTAATTTGCTATCCCTATAACAATTATATAACAGCGATGCCTTAAGTCCGTGTTCCAAACATCGTTCACAAACATGTCCTCTAATATAGCAGACACCATTTGGACACACTAATCTAAAATTATGAATTGTTTGAACCACTGGTATTCCCATATTGATACCAGCAAGATAAACTGCAGGACTTATCAATGCAACAGTATTATGAACGTGAATAACATCAATCTTCTCTTTTTCAACAAGTTCACATATTTCTCTGTAAGTCCTGATATTAAAAACAGAAACAAAAGCAAGCCCGATTTTCTGAAAGAAATTATGGTCTCCAGCCTCTGAATTATTCCTTGAATATAAAATCACTTTATGTCCATTCTTTTCAAGTAGAGTTTTCTCATTAGCTACAACTATATCCTCTCCTCCGGGAATACGATAATAGTTGTGAACCACAAGAATATTCTCTTTATAGTCCTGTCCGATATTTTTATTCCTTAAAAAAAAACGAACTTTACTCTTGGAAATAAAAAAACTTAGAAATACCAATGCCACTATAGATCCGCCCCAAAGTCCGTAGCTGAATATATATCTTATATACTCAACCTTAGCGACTGACTTTCTCTGCATCCTATAAAGAGGCGTATTCTCATCAACATACCCCCTTATAATATTGCCAGCTTTTTTGAGCTCGTTGACTTCTTCTTGAGTAAGATAAACTTCGTCGCCTTGTCCGGCAAATATCTCCTCTTTCGGGAGATATGCATCTTGTACCTTAGGAAATGCACAGACATATATGATACTGGTCAATAAACCTGCAACTATAAATAGGGCTGCAGTAAATACCATAATATTAACAGGAACTCTCTTGTTATAATGGGGGGTCTTAGATTTTAGAAGTATTGCCTTATTCCCAAAACGTAAGCCAAGTGTCTGTCTTGTAAAAATGTTCTCATGCTTATCTGCAATCCTTGATAAACCCAAATACAAATAACTTCCAAGAAAAACAAATATCAGATTCTTAAATGACTGATTGAATAAATATGTTTCATTGATGCCGCCTATGGAAAGTGCCAAAACCACTGCAAGTTCTGCTCTTCTATCATTCTTGGCAAGTTCATGAACCAATGCCACCATAGCTACAAAATATAACACGAAAGCTATGATGCCTAACCTAAAGATTAAGTAAACATATGATGAATCTATAACGACTGCTTCCCATGGTACTGGTATTTCCCTTATACCAAATAGTTTTAATGGTTCATAAGTAAGGAAATGCCTTGTAAAGAACAAGCGCCCTGCCAAAATAGTATTAAGCTTCTCAAACATTTTTCCTTTTAGAAAAACGGAGAGTACTAGCATAATAAGCGCACTAAAAGGGAAAACAGCTTTTATCAGAATATTGTCAAGCTTTGTAAGACTCCTTTTCCATGTAAATACAATGACAATGAATATATATGTCATGGTCATTGTTAAGCCGTTTCTGCTCAAGGAATACATGAATACATAGCAGTTGCCCAAAGCAAGGATTACTGATATCAAAGTCACATATTTCTTGGAAAGATTTCTACATGAATACAGTACAAATACTGTAAGAATAAAATATGTCGTATGCAAGGAATTGGGATGAGGATATCCAAGTGCATGTCTTAAAATCGGTGGCCACCCACTTCTACTCATAGTATAAGCTATCTCCGGAATAACTCCGATAACGGCAAGAACATACATACTTATGAAAGCCATAACCCACAGAACTGCACCAGATTTAAATACTCTGTCACTAGATACATTCTTCATTCCAAGCATCATAGTAATAAAAATAAGTAAAGACTTTTCTCCAGAACTCAAATACACCACTGCTCCTAACGACAGTAGAAGTGCCATAACCGCATATTCTAATCCTGAATGATTCGTAAATAAAATCTTTAATGCAAAAAGTCCTGCCCCTATTACAAGGCAGATATTATACCAGGTTTGCCCTTCATACAGACCTATCGCTTTAGCTCCTAGCATTACAAGAAAATAAGCCAAATATATAATTTCAGATATAGTAATTCTTTTAGCCAAAATAATTCTCCCTTGTTTAGGTCAAACTTCATAATAACGCTATAAATCAACACTTATTTTTATTCAGTGATAACAAATCCTATCTAGAATGATCCCAGAAATACTCTTTATCTTAAAAAAAACAAGCTTTTTCAAATTCACATATCTATTCTCAAAAAAACCAAAAACAAATCTTCTTATTAATTCAACTACACCTACTAATAAGCTTATCAAAGTTGACAATAATATAACCACAAAAATCAAACCACACTTATCATACATCCATGAAAAATCTGTGTAATAAAACAGAACTCTTCTAACTGATTCTTCTCCCATGTATACAAATGGGACATATGATGCCAATCGATTTACTACACTATTGTTCATTGTTTTCTTAGTCATATAATAAAAAAGCATAATAACAGTAACTTCTTTAAATATAAAGTAATCATTAGCAAACCAAGATAACCCCTTCCCCATTACAAAAGTCAAAAGCAAATTGGCCATATATGATATTACAAGCATAATTGTTCCACATAAAAGATAGCTATTATCTTTTTTAAATATTCTAAGTCCGTATAACCTTAAATATCTTCCTGCTACATAATAAAATAGCATTTTAGAAAAATCATCAGTTCTAAATCCAAAAGTCGGAATAAAATTAAGTGAACATACAATTGCCATCCATCCTATCAGTATACATAGCAACATCTTCTGTGGTATTTGCTCAATGAAATAATTAATCCCCCATGAAAATATCAACAAAAGAAAATAGCAACTATAATACCAATATTTGTATGAAACAATCGGCAAAAAACTCTTAATAACATCGATTGCTCCTACAGAAATACCACATTTATATCGTACAAAAAAATCCAGAAATGCATAAAAAACTATTGCCATATGCAGTTTAGCCAATTTCTCATAATTAAAACCAACTGAATAATAGCCTGAAATAATAATAAAAAAAGGAACTGACATACAAAAAATATCACAATATAGTATTTCCCAAATAATATTATTAAATGATATATAATCTTTTATTTGTCCGTAAAAATGAAGTCCAACTATACCTATAACACTTACGATTCTAAGTAATTCAATAACAGAATTTCTTTCTCTTATAGTTGTCACTATATTTCTCCATATATTAGTCTTTAATAAAAATACTTTTTATTACGCTATATATTTTCTTATGCTTTTTTATCATTGCTTCCATGATAACCTTTTTATGATAATTTTGCTCATACACAGCCATTTTCCCATAAGACGGTATTCTTTTAGCCTTTTTATAATCCTGCTCAACAATATTACTAAGCCATAAACTAAGCTTATTTTCATATTCTTCTTTGTGTTTGGGATTTAAAAGCACATTTGCGTTTATCATTTTAAGATATGCTTCATCATCTTCATCAATCTTTTTTACCTTTTCAACCGCCTCTTCAGTTGATAGGCCGGTACAATCAATAAATGCATCCTTATTAAAAACTTCTACAGCTCGTTTATCCCCCCAATATATAGGAATATTACCCGCTGCAAAGGCTTGCATCAATTTTTCAGTACAATATCCTGAATAAGATGAATTCTCACACGCTATACTAAATTTATACCCAGAAAGAAATTCATTCTTATTTTCGACTCCTTCTGGCTTCCCAATATTATTATATGCTTTTCCTCCTGAATCGACTCTTTTATACTTTCCAAGAGCTTCAAATAATTCTTTTCTCATTGGGTCAGCAAATAAATCATTTGAAACTACTATTCCACAAAAATTTCTTTTTTCTGGCCTTTCTCCAGCAAGCATTGCCCTATCTTTCAGAATCAGTTCATAATCTTTACTGTATCGATCCCAAAGATATATAGGGAACCTTATATATCTATCCTCGTAATCCATATATTCGAATCCAATTGCATAATCACAGAGGTTAAAATTAGGGAATAGATTTTCACCAGTAACAAAAATACGAATACATTTATATTCGAGGTATTTATTGCCAAACGCTGAAAAAAACAGGTATTGAACCCTGTTCCTCTCATTTTTTTGAGTTGTATCAACGATTTCTACTTCATATTTCTCATTCAGTAATCTATATATAACATTATCATACGGATCAAATCCGCTAAAAAAGTCTTCAAATCCAATTACTATCTTTTTCATTTCTCTTTTACCATTTTACCAATTGTTATAAGTACATTACATTATTCATATAATCCCAGGTCAAAGAAGTATTCTTCTTTAACATTTTTTGCCAAAATATGCGCAACCACCGATCCACTTGCTCTTCCAGCTATAATGTAGTCACATTCACCTAGCAATAATATAGATCTTAAATATTCTTTACCATGAAGATATTTATCTCTTTCTCGTTCTGACTTTACGTAGCCAACATATCCATCACCACTGTAATCATATTTAAAATCATCAATACTAATTATATCATCGCCAAATTTAGAGCAAATAGCTGAAGATATGCTTTTATCTTCGGTCACAAGCAGGATGTATTTAAATCCCCATTTCTCCTGTAACTCACTTATCTTTTCAATAGCTTCACTTATGGATGGCTGAATTGGATGTCCTTGCGGTCTAAGGGCAATATAATCTGTGCCTCTCAAGAAAACACCTGCAATAGTTTCTCCACATTCTCTAACAGGTTCAATCTTACTGTCAATAAATTCACTAACATAATCTAATATAAAGTTATTTATTGGCATATATTTCCAAAACAATGAATTCCAATACTTTTTCAATTCGTAATCATACAGAAACTCCATTGAATCATTAGGACACTCTTCAAGTGGAAATCCTGAACAAATCGAATAATCTCGATTAGAGTATACGTCATCTAAAGATGTTCCAGAAATTAAATTCGTATCAAAATAATAATCCCAAGCATTTTTTTTACAAAATTCTTTATCTTCCAAATAAATATTATGATAATACTTCATATCAACAAGAGGAATCATATTATTATCATCTGCATATTTACAATGTGATAACCCTGAAATAATATGTGAGCCAATCCCCACAAATCCAGCTTTTCTATAAATTACATAATATTTACCTTTAGGAGAAGCATTATGTTCATGAATAGTTTGATATATTTTTCGCTTAACTTTAGCTAGATTACCTGAAACATAACCCATTTTACAAATTTCCTCATCATTAGATAAAAATAATATCTGATATTAGAATTTTACGATATTATATCCTCATATTTTTTTTCGCAAACTTTCCCATTTTTTACTTCATAGATAATGTCGCACTTACTAATAGTTGAAATTCTATGCGCTATAATTATCATAGTTTTCTTTCCAGACAGATTGTATATAGCTTCCATTACAGCTTTCTCTGTATCATTATCCAGTGCAGAAGTTGCTTCATCCAACACGATAATATCAGGATTAGAATAAAGAGCTCTTGCAATTCCTATTCTTTGCCTTTGTCCACCGGAAATCTTAACACCTCTGTCACCAATGTTGCTATATATGCCATCTTTCTGATCTCTTACAAAATCAGCTATCTGAGCCTCTTCTAAAGCTTTCCATACTTTTTCATCATCAATCTCTTCCTCCGGCACTCCAAAGGCAACATTTTCTCTGATAGAGCTATCTGTCAAAAAAATAGATTGTGGGATATATCCTATATGCTCATGCCAAGACTCAATATAATCAAGCACATTGACTTCTCTCACAGTAACTTCACCAAATAGTGGTTTTAGAACTCCAAGTATAATATCAGCTAGTGTTGTCTTTCCTGCTCCTGAAGGACCGACTAAAGCCACAGATTTATTTTTTGGAATCACCATATTAATCGAATCTAATACTTTCTTATCCGGTTTACTAGGGTAAGCAAAAGTCAAATTATTAATTACAATATTATCTGTATTTATCTGAATGTATTCTTTTCTATCTGTTAAAGACTTATTCAATAACTCCATTTCTTTCAAATCTTCGTAAACCGCATCTATTGCCGGCTTATTAAACATAAGAGAGCCTAAATATCCACTAATCCTATTAAAAGATGGAAGCATTCTGATTGCAGCTATAGCAAATACAGACATAACAGGAATAAACTTATCAACATCAGCACCCATAGCTATTCTTATAGACATAAAGAGAAGCAATCCGCTGATACAAAGAGATTCCATTATTGGTTTAGGTATATATGTTAATAACATCTGCCCCTGAGCTGCCGACGCAAAATTCTTATATATCTTATCGAATTTATTAATAAAAAAATCTTCTTTGCTTATCGCCTTTATCTCTTTTATACCACCAAATGCTTCTAAAAAAGTTTTAGTCTTAGCCTGAGATAAGTCTCTTGTCTGTTCTCCTAATCTTCTTAACCTCTTTCTAACCACTTTAGCAAACAACAGTAAAAAAGCGACCAGTAAAACAATCATCAAGATTGTAGTATAAAAATCTGTTATAAGAAGATATGTCGCCAGCATCATACAAACTAGTGCTTCGGTAGACAACTGTAAGACACTAGTAATTACTGTAATAAAATTACTAACATCAGTTTCAACATTTCTCTGTAACTCAGCTACACTGTGTTCTACATGAAATTGATAATTCTGTCTCATATAGCACTTCATAAGACGAACCGCTATACGCCTTTGATTATTAGTAATAAAATGATTTTGTGCTATATTAAGAAGAATCAGGTAGACATTTTTAACAACATAAATAAACACAAGAATCAACGCCATATACAGAATAAAGTGCTTATAACTTGGCGCTTTTAATAAATCATACGCCATCTTATACTTTTCATTCTTTTCTATAATACCAGGATCTGTAACAGCTGATACTAACGGTAATATAGCCGAAACGCCGAACGTTTCAAATAATGCACCTCCAATAATCATAACAAGTAAAACTAACATCCTAGACTTTTGATGCGCATCTAAAATTGAAAAAATTTTTTTTATCATTTTAATTATTCACTTTCTAAAGAATAATATACTTCAGATTATTTTGTCGTCCCTATAGTTTTTTTAATCAAATAACTACCCATTCTTTTCTCTATCCCCAAATACGATAAAACAGATAAAAACGAAGTACACGCTATTAAAACTACAGTATATGCTATTCCCTGTAAATTCCCCACAATATCCATAACTTCGATAACTACTGCGTGAATCAGATATATTGAGTACGATATCATACTAATGAAACCTATACATCTGCCTATTATATTCTGTTTATAACCAGTATCCACAATTCTTGTACAAAGTATAAATACTGCGGCTATCAAAGAAGAAATAATAGCAGTCCCATAATTTGTCAGAACACAAAATAGTGAAACAAACAATAATATACTAACCATATGTATTTCTTTATGCTCTCTGCAAGCTAAAAAAATGAGTATCCCTAAGAAAAAATAAAAGAGCCATCTAAGTGGAAGATTATATATATCGTTAGAATCTATATACTTAAGTAATCCATAACTAGCTATTACTGCTATCCATCCCATCCAATAGCTTCTTATCATCTTATAGCATAGCGGACAAATAAGATAGAAAAAAAAGAAACAACTAACACTCCATACAGCCCCAAGATTAGTCCAAAAAACATGATCCGACCTAATAAAAGAATTAACAAAAAGAAGATATCTAAACCAGTAAAGATTCGTATCATCTGCAGGTACAGTTCCAACAAAATGAAAGAAAACTATATAGAATATAATAACCAAATAATACAAAGGAAGTATTCGTAATATTTTTTTTATCCAAAAAACTACCATCACTTTTGTATCTGATGTGTATTTATTATGTAATCTTTCTAATGATACATATGCTAAATATCCACTCAGAATAAAGAAAAAACTTACACCCGTAGAACCCTTAGAAAAGAATACGCCAATTATACCTGGAATTTTAACATGCTGCCCTAAATGAACTCCAAATACCATAAGGCAGGCTAAAACTCTAAGAATATCTAATGATAAATCTCTATTAACATTTCGATTCACGTTCAAATCTCCCAGCAATCAACATACTCTACCAATAGCATCCATCCTCTATTGAGTCAAAACCTTCCGGTTTATATTCCTCACCCGGTCTAACCCATGCATTGTTATACCATCTATTAGATTCTGGCATATCATCCCAGCGCTTTCCACGTATTCCAAAAAGCATCTGAAGATCACCACCCATATGAACTCCGATTTTACCAAAATCCTTTATCATTGAAGCAAGAGGCAATCCATAAGCTCCACATCCGATTAGTGCTATGTCAAAATCCTCTTTTATAACTTCCTCATACATAGAATTTAGTGCATCTTTCCATGATGAAAATCCGGTTTTATTATCAGCTATTGACTGAACTGCCTTTACAACACGCAAGTCAAATCTGGGTAAGATAGCTGAATCGCCAAACAGGAGCTCTCTTCTCTTGTATTGCTTTTCAATAAGTTCAGCATAAGGATGCACAACAACTACTCTATAGCCAGCCAGTTCCCTTGTCCAAGGAAGTTCTTGTGCCCACGATGCAAGCATCTTAACACAGTTTAGATTATTATTTGCAAATTTCTTGATTAATAACTCTTCATACGGTTTCCTATACCAAACTAGCATATTTAAATTTCCAATAGCATGAGTCTGGATTTCAAAGTACTCTGCAAACTTATCTTTATCAAATTCATTCGGGAAAAATCCAGCAAAATGACAAAGTCTACTATATGACTTTTTTACATATTTTTTGTATCCAACAATCTGAGAAACAACTGCATCACACTCATTTCCACCAATTTTCCCAATACAATAAGGAATCTTTTTCTCTAAAGCATCTTTTATTTCATCTGCCATTTGATAATCATCCAGATATGGCACTCCAAAAGCTTTATAGTACTGTATTCCGTCTTTACTTGTTTTATTGTATTTTTTTTGATAATACAATTTGGTAAACAAATAAGATAAAAAACCTCTCATGTTACTCTCACCTTTTATCTAAATCCAACCAGCTTCCCCACTTTTCGCTCGTACCTTTAGGGCTCAATGTCATAAATCCACCTGTTGGAACAAAAGTCAACTCGGATAAATATATCTCGCCGTCAATATCATATAGATCAACTCTAACAAATGGGAATTCCTTGCTTAAGCACTTAGCTGCATCTACCAATTTAGAAAGATTATCAGGTTTCTTAACATCAAATGGAGCATTAGGATGCGGCTTAAGACTAACATCTATATGATTCCAATCCATATCAAAATAATCTATATATTTATCTTTTTCTCCATTTTCACCATTGCTAGAAACGTAGAGTACTTTTGGCGTTCCATTAAAGCAATAGAACTTATATGTCAGAATATCATCACCAAGATATTCTTCTATCAAAATCTTCTTATCTACAAATTTGTACTGAGTCTCACAGAATTCCTTCCAGTATTCAGTTTTCATCCATTTGGACAGCTTATCCTTAGCATCATTAACATCTAGCATAGCTTTATCTCGACATAGAATATTAAATGCACATCCATGATTGCATTTAATTACAAAAGACTTAGGAAGCTTTTCCCAATCAATCTCCTCCGGAGAATTATATTCACCATATAACTTTGCACACTTAACATTATCATATTTAGCTAGATACTCTCTAACTCTGAGTTTATCAACACACATTGTTATTGTTGGATTGTTGTAATACTCTCCCAGTTTTAAACACTGTATTTTTTCATTAATATCCTTCGGATTATCCCAATTTAATGGTCGTCCGAAATTTCCTTCATATATCTTTGAAGTCTCATATTTTGGGACTACGCTACTAAGAAAGCGTCTCTTTCTTCTTGATATTTCTTTCCATAAAGTTGTTTCTTTTAATCCCATTTTATGCCTCTATACACTATAATTCTGAATTGCTTCTTCCATCATATTCATGTAGAAATCTGACAAGTTTCTTATACTGTTATCATTATATGCTTCAACCATCTCAGTTTTTCTTGTTCTATATGGCTCTGAAAGTATTTCAATCATTCTATCCGCCAAGTCTGCCGGATTCTTAGCTTCAAAATGTTTTATAAGATCAGAATCCTCGACCTCGTTATTCACCCTTATATCTGCCATAATAGATGGAACCATTAGAGAATTAGCATTATAAACAGAGCATCCACCCGGATCTCCTTCGAACAAAGATGGCTGAACAAGAGCTACAGAATCTTTTATCATCTGAATCTGATCCATCTTGGGAATAAAACCAACGAAGAATATATTCTTCTCAAGACCAAGCTCTTTAACTAATCTCTTTATCTCATTACAATACTCGCCATCTCGATCATCAGAATACATTCTTCCTGTGCATACAAGACCAACATCACCAAAACCTGCATCGACAACTATTTTCATAGCCTTGATTGCAGTTATGTGATTCTTATGTATCCAAAACTGATTAGATATTATAAAAAATCGTTCAGGCAAATTGTACTTAGATATATCCACATTACAATCTATAAATGTCTTCGGTGCAAATGGAGCAAACGGCTGAACGAATACCTTATAATCTCCTGGATAGAATTTTTCCAGATCATCTTTAACTGATTGCGAAGTAGCGATAAAAAACTTTGTATTCTTAACCTGATTCTTACTATTTTTTTCTCTATAATCAAGAGTTGCCTGATCGAACAGATCTGGTAGATATTTCTCCTGAAAATCAGCGATATATCCAATCCATGGCGTCTTCAGCTCAGGATAATAATCTCTAAGTATAGGAAAACAAATATCTGCCCCTATTTTCTTAAGAGTTCTATCAAGATTTTTGCCTTTATCATCATAAATCTTTTTTATATGTTTTCTATAAAATACTACCGGTACCTCAGGACAAAGAACTTTAAAAACACTTGTAACTCGTTCAATATTCTTCTTTTCTCCCAAATCCAGCTTCTTAATCAGATGTCTTGCTATCCTAATAGGCAAGTACTCTCTAGGAAGCACGAGATACATTTTTATATTATAATCTGTATTTTTATTTGCATACTGAAGTACACATGCTATGTTGGAAAGAAAATCAGTTCCTCCATCCCATGTGTACAATCCATCTGCCAACAGCGCTACTGTCAATTCTTTCATAATAATTATCTTTCGTTAAAAAACTTTTTTATAACGCCTATAACGTAATCAATCTCTTCATCTGTGATTGCAGGAAAACTTGGAAGATTGATTCCACGATAAGCTAAATATTCAGCATTAGCATGCTTCTGATATTTATGAGAATACATAGGCATAGTGTGAACAGGATAGAATGTAGGTCTGGATTCTACTCCATTTTGTTCCAAAAAAGCTCTAAGATTATCTCTCTCATCAGCATCATCTAAAAGAATACTACACATCCAATAGGTATGCTTAACATCTCCAACTGGATCCATCGTCTTAAGAGGAAGACCTTTAAGTCCTTCTCTATACTTAGCTGCAATCTCAATCTTTCTATCTATGAATTTGTCAATATTTTCAAGCTGTGCACATCCAATAGCAGCCTGAATATTGGTCATTCGGAAATTGTATCCTATAATATCACTCCAATACATTCTGTATTTGGCATTACCCTGATCTTTGATCCTGGCAGCACGTTCATACAGAGCAATATCATTGGTAAGAACCATTCCACCTTCACCAGTTGTAATAGTTTTATTACCAAAAAAACTAAAACATGCTATATCACCAAAAGAGCCAACTTTTCTTCCCTTATATTCAGAACCTATTGCCTCAGCGCAGTCCTCTATCATAAAAAGGTCATGCTCTTTACATATCTTAGTAAGTTCATCCATTTCGCAAGGATGTCCATACAAGTGAACTACTACAATTGCTTTAGTCTTATCTGTAATTTTCTTCCTGACATCTTCAGGATCCATCTGCCAAGTATCGCGTTTAGAGTCAACAAATACCGGCGTTCCACCCACATAAGTAATCGCATTAACCGATGCTACATAGGTAAAACTTGGTACTATAACTTCATCTCCCTCTGCTATTCCAAGTGTAAGCATGGCAAGATGTAGTGCTACAGTTCCATTAAAAACACCAAGACCATACTGCATTCCAATATACTTGGAAAACTCTTTTTCAAATCTTGGAACATATTTCCCTTTCCAGGAAATCCATTCTGTATCAATACAATCCATTACATACTCTTTTTCTTTACCAATAAGGCTTGGCTTATATACAGGTATCTTCATTTGAAATCATCTCCCGTCTTATTTGCTCATTACACAATAATTATCTTCTTGTACTATAAAATCATATCCATTTTGAACAAAGTAATCAACAATATCCCAGCTATCTTCAAGTTCTAATATCACCACCTTAGTAGGCCTTTTGTATTCGTGAATATCATAATAGTCTTGAAGTTCACTAAGTTTTGTATCAAATCTGAATACGTACGGTGAAGCCACAGCTCCATCACAACTAATATAGTATAGCGGATTAATAGGAACTATTAAAGTATTATCATCTTTATCTATTCCAGCGCCAGTAATTATGCTCTGTATCTTATAGTAATCTTCAGCATTATCATGAGTTGTATATATTCCTTTGGCAATTCCGCTTTCTATACGTTCATTCAAGTTATCAATTGAAGAATCCCCCCATATAAACATCATCCTCAAGATGGCAAGGCATATTACAAAAACACTACAAATTATATGCAGGAACACTTTATAAACATGCGAATGATCACTAACAGCTTTGACATTGATACTGATGGCTCCTATAACTCCAACTATAAACATAGCTGACATAGACAACATTTCAGTATTAGTAGCAAGATAATCGCATATTGCAAATATATATCCGGCAATCATCCATATTATCTCAGCACGGACTGCAGAAATCTTCTTTCCATATATCAACATCAGGCATACTGTAGATACTCCCCAAAAGAATGTCGGCACTATCATAAGATTTATAGAAATACTGCCATATACAAAAGCAAATCTGATAGTTGTATACACCGTAACCAGACACGTCAAAGCATAAATATATTTTCTGACATTAGTTTTTGATTTCGTAAAATATCCTGTGATACATATTATCAGAAGTGGAAGCCAAGATCTCCAGTACACTCTTATGAGCTGATAATGGCTTCTTACAAGTTTTGCGGGAATGCTATATTCTGTATGTTCTACATCTCCAAATATATATTGAAGATTTGTATAATACTCACTTATTGATCCTTGCGAAACAAGTATAATGCAAAATGGAAGAAACAATACTGCAATTCCCACCAACATCCATAATAAATCTTTTATTTCAAATGGCTCATATTTCTTATGAAATACATGTAAGGAAAACACCGCAATGGCGTAAACCATAAATACAATTGCAACATGTGGAATTGCAAGAACAGCAACAGCCAACAAGCATCCACCGCATATCCTCTTCCATGGTTTAAAATCCGAGAGCATAAAAGCCAGAAACAAAATAAAAGAGGAAATCGCAACAGAATTATAACAGATACTCATTATCCCATATGGAGTCGAAAACATATATGCAAGAGCACATACCTTAGTCGACTGTCGATCCCAACCAGCAATCAGTACAAACAGCGTAGTCACAATTAATTGATAGAGTACATAAAACATTCTCATATGAATAATCCTAAAACTTATATTGGGGATAAAAAAAGTAACACAATACATTAAATAACCCAAAAGAGTTGTAGCAGGCTGCCAATCATCTATCAAAAGTCTATCGCCATACATAAATCTCTTTAACACAGCAGGCTGAGAGAATTCATCTGAAAAAGATATTCCTATCCCATAAAAACATCTAATAAACAGAAGAATAGCACTAATACCAAATATTATGATCCATATAAGTTGTTCTTTTTTTCTGCCAAAATCCATTTTTCGTCCTAACACGCAGCGCCCTTTCAAAAATCCTTAATAATTCAAGAATTTATTAAAACAAGTTTAACTATTCCATTCTCTTTTTTGACTTCATAGGCATGTCCCGGCATAATACTACTTGAGTCTTCGAATAACCTTCCATATCTCTGTTCAAAATCAGAGCTTATAGTCTGAAGATAAACATAGTTGTAATACTCATTCAAAATACCACTAAACTCCTCAACACTATATTGTAAAATGCCAACACCATCACTATTTAGATGATCAGCGTAGTAGAAGTTAGTCTTAGCCGGGTACATACAATAGTAAAACTCCCTGTCTCTCCAACCATCATCATCAACCTCGTCTACAAAATATATACAATCATCACTAGTCAGTTCAATATTTGCTTCTTCGAATGCATGATACTCTAACGCATTATGTTTTACAAAAAAGTTTTCCATCAAAGATGTACCGGACCCACCAATCAAAACTATGATACAGCCCATTAATAATCCAATAACCCTAAGATTATATCTATCTGTAGTTATTTTCATAAAGAAAATCACGCTCAATCCAAACACACCGATTATAAATGGAAGATAATATCTGGATACGATATGATCTAACCCATTATTAGCAGGGCCAACCTCTTTGATGTGAAAATAAAGCAGTGCTATTGAATAAATGATCATCGCCCCTCCAATAGCACTTAATAGATATTTATAAGATGAACCTTCCTCGCCTTTTACTAATCTCGTAATCAAACAAGCCATAATAAAAGCAATCAGTACCCAATAGCCATACGGGATAGGGAGAAGTCCATTAACTTTACTATAGATAGAAAACAAATCATACAAATATGTAGAAGAACACTTTCTGACAAATTCGTCCAGATGATTAACCAAATATACTGCACCTAAAGTTCCTCCACCAAGCAGTCCAAGTATAATATCCACATAGTACCTGTTAGAGCAAATACGATCTCGCTTTAAATATGCACCAATACCAAAACCAGCAACAGCAAAAAGAATCGGCAATGCATCATATGCAGAAAGCTTAAACCATGAAGCTGTAACTAATGCTGAAATAATAGTCAAAAAAACGACAGATCTATTGGTGATCTTCTCTCTAACGCGTACCGCTATAAAACTAACTATGCCAATAAGAAGTGAAGAAATAAAAACTCCACTTCGCTTTGAAAGAATAATACACTGAATAGCTACTATTAGGGCAGAATAATAAAAGTATGCATTTTCAACATCACTATCAATTATCCTGACCAAACAATATAGAGCATAAAATACCAATCCGCCTTGAATAAAATCTACTAGTATAGAGGTATAGGCATAAGAATCACCTATATACGGAATCAATACTATCAGTGCTGTTGCCAGAACAATCTGTAAGACTTTATTACTCTTTACAGTATACGAAAGTATCGGAAATAGAAGCGCAAGCATCAGAATATTATTTGCGAAGATACACATACTATCAGAAAAACAAATCCAGTTTTTTAGTATGTAATAGTACCACAAAGTAGTAAACGGTGGATGAATTCCGGTTATATTACTTGAATATCCTGCGCTTAAACTATCATTATAATAAAAACCTTTAGTCATCCACCCCCAGCAATAATACTCATCAGGTGAAGCGATATCTCTACCTTGTGAAAACAAAAGCATAAACAAAGTCATGGATATAACCAATATAAAACTGACCGTTATACTTTTATTAGCGATAAGCTGTTTTGATCGAACCAATAACCATATTGCATATATTAAGCACACTATCGAAATAACATTAATAGCATATACAGGATAGTTTAAAGGCATCGCAAAGCTGCATATATATATTGCTAATGAACACAGCATCATACTAAGTGCAAATGTTTCCACTAATAGTTTTTGCTTCTTAATCGCTATCAATAAACTTATTGACATTACTGCCAGTATACCCATATCCAGACCTCTATTCTTAAATATGTCAAAAGCCCATAGCTTAGAGTATGATAGAAGAATATCACCTCATGACAAAGCTTTTAATAAGCATTCACCGCATCAATCACCATCTTAACTTCCTCATCCGTCATCTCAGGGAAAAGAGGCAGTGTTGCGCAATGCTCTGCTAGTTTCTCTGCATTAGGGCAATCACCCTTCTTGTATCCAAGATCTGCATATGCCTCC
>JAEEGL013282229.1_pt1 | contig 36689 bp, 36 predicted proteins | sample 9134231 | NCBI WGS metagenome assembly JAEEGL01 (sample SAMN16246548, study PRJNA631951) | gut metagenome | biome: gut microbiome; feature: rumen; material: fiber-attached | host: Bos | place: Iran: Karaj | collected 2018-10 | reverse complement strand
TTAATCTTAATTCTAATATTGCTTCAGATTGAATATCATCTAAATCAAATCTACTCATTAATTTATTTTTAGCATCTTCATCATCTAGTGCTGTTCTAATAATATGAACAACTTCATCTATATTATCTTGGGCAATCTTATAACCATTTAATATATGTACTCTTCGTTCATCTTTAGCTAAATCAAACTTTGTTCTTCTTATTATAACTACTTTTTGATGATCAATATATTTAGATATAATTGATTTTAATCCTAAAGTTCGTGGTGTTAAGCCATCTAACATTAAGAATATTATTCCATAATTAACCTGAAATGATGTATGTTTGTATAAATTATTTAGTACAACTTGTGGATTTGCGTCTCTTCTTAATGTAATAGTAATTTTAACTCCATCTTTTAAATCAGTATGATAATCTGTTATTCCATCTATTACTTTAGTATGTACTAGTTCAGCTACTTTATTTTTTAATTCCATTGTGTTAACGCCATATGGAACTTCAGTAATTACTATAGTATTATGTCCATTATGTTCTTCAATTTCAGCTTTACTCCTAATAGTAATAGAACCCCTACCTGTTTCATATGCTTTTCTAATACCTGAATTACCTAAAATTATTCCTCCAGTTGGAAAATCTGGACCTTTTATATGTTGCATTAATTCATCAGTTGTTATATCTTGATTATCAATGTATGCAACACATCCATCTATAACTTCTCCTAGATTATGAGGCGGAATATTTGTTGCCATACCAACTGCAATTCCCATTGATCCATTTACTAATATGTTTGGAAATCTAGATGGTAAAACTTTTGGTTCTCTTCTAGTTACATCAAAGTTATCATCCATATCAACAGTATCTTTATTTATATCCTTTAATAATTCAAGAGATATTTTAGCAAGTCTAGCTTCTGTATAACGATATGCTGCTGCTCCATCACCTTCAATATTACCAAAGTTTCCATGTCCATCTATTAACATATATCTTTGATTAAAATCTTGAGCTAAACGTACCATAGCTTCATATATTGAGCTATCACCATGTGGATGATAATGTCCCATAACATTTCCTACAGTTGTTGCTGATTTTCTATGGGGTTTATCTGGTGTATTCCCTTCTTCATACATAGACCATAGAATTCTTCTATGAACTGGTTTTAAACCATCTCTTAAATCAGGAATTGCTCTAGAAGTTATTACACTCATTGAATAATCTAGAAATGATTCTTTTACTTCATCTACAATATTATTTTCTTGATGTGAGTCTCTTTCATGAAATTTCCCACCAAATTCATCGTTTGATTCTACATTTTTATCTTCTTCTGTATTCATATAAAACCTCCTAAATATCTAGATTCTTAACATTAATTGCATTCTCTTCAATAAATGTTCTTCTTGGTTCTACTTCATCACCCATTAATTTTTCAAATATTGCATCTGCAGCTATACAATCATCAACAGTTATTTTTCTTAAAACTCTTTTATTAATATCCATTGTTGTTTCATTTAATTCTTCAGCATCCATCTCTCCTAAACCTTTCATACGAGCTATTTCAGCTCTATTTCTAACATTTTCTGGTAATGATGCTAAATATTCGTCTTTTTCTTGTTCTGTTAATGTATATTTTCTAGTTTTACCATGCATTATTCTAAATAAAGGTGGTTGTGCTGCATAAATATGACCAGCTTCTACAATTGGTTTAAAGAATCTATAGAATAAAGTTAATAATAAAACTCTAATATGTGCTCCGTCAACATCAGCATCGGTCATTATTATTATTTTGTCATATCTTAACTTAGATAAATCGAAATATTCTCCAATTCCTGTTCCAAATGCAGTAATAATTGTTTTGATTTCTTCATTTCCTAGTGCTTTATCTAATCTTGCCTTTTCTACATTTAATATTTTTCCTCTTAAAGGAAGTATTGCTTGAGTCATTGAATCTCTACCTTTTTTAGCAGATCCTCCAGCACTATCTCCCTCGACTATAAATATTTCTGATTCTGTAGGATCTTTACTTTTACAATCAGATAATTTACCAAAGAAATTAGTAGTTGCTAAATCACTCTTTCTAGTAGCCTCTCTTGCTTTTTTTGCAGCCATTCTAGCATTTCTTGCAAGTATTGCTTTATTAATTATAATTCTAGCATCTTCTGGATTTTCTAATAAAAATTGTTCAAAACCTTCTGAAAATACACTGTCTGCTAAATTTTTTACTTCTGAATTACCTAATCTACCTTTAGTTTGTCCTTCAAATTGAGGATTTGGATGCTTACAAGAAATAATCATTGTAAGTCCTTCTCTTACATCATCTTCTCTTAGATTTTCATCCTTATCTTTTAATATATTATTCTTTCTAGCATATGAATTAATTGTTCTAACAAGTGCTCTTTTTACACCATCTTCATGTGTTCCACCATCATGTGTATTAATATTATTAACAAAAGAATAAATATTTTCATTATATCCACTGTTATATTGCATAGCCACTTCAAATATAATTCCATTTTTTTCACCAGTTAAATGAATAATATCATCGTGAAGAACTGTCTTTCCTTGATTTATGAATCTTACATACTCACTTATTCCACCTTCATATAAGAATTTTTCACCTTGTGTATCTTCTTCATCTCTATCATCTCTAAGAGTTAATTGAAGGCCTTTATTAAGAAAAGCTAACTCTCTAGTTCTTACTTTTAATGTTTCATAATCATATACATCGGTATCAAATATTTCAGGATCTGGTTTAAATGAAACTGTAGTTCCTGTTCTATTTGGTTCACATGTTCCGATTTCTGTTAGTTTTTGAACTGTTTTTCCACCGTTTTCAAATTTAGTTTCATATATTTTTCCATCCTTATATACTTTTACATTAACCCATTTAGATAATGCGTTAACTACTGAAGCACCAACTCCGTGAAGTCCACCAGATACCTTGTAACCTCCACCACCAAATTTTCCTCCAGCATGTAACACCGTATATACTGTTTCAACAGTTGAAATACCTGTTTTTGGATGAACTCCAATTGGTATACCACGTCCATCATCTTTTACAGTTATAGAGTTGTCTTTATTTACTATTATTTCAATATTCTTACAAAAACCAGCTAAAGCTTCATCTATTGAGTTATCAACAATTTCCCAAACTAGATGATGTAATCCTTTAACATCAGTAGTACCAATATACATACCTGGTCTTTTTCTTACGGCTTCTAAACCTTCTAATACTTGTATATCCTTAACACCATATTCTTCATTCATCCTGATCATCCCTTCCTAAATCATAGATTTTTGCTTTTTCTAATAATCTTTTATTTATATTTTTTAAATCTGTAGTTGTTATAAAAATTTGTATTTCTTTATCAAGAGATTTAAATATCTTATTTCTATTTTTTTCATCCAATTCACTAAATAAATCATCTAATAATAATATAGGCATAATATTGTATTCTTTTATAAATATATTAACTTCTGATAGTTTCATGGCTAATATAATTAATTTTTGTAAACCTTGAGAACTATAGTCTTTTGAATTATTATTGTTATGAATAAATTCATAGTCATCTCTGTGAATTCCAAATGTACTCATTCCTAGATTTATTTCTTTATTTCTTATTTTTTTTAATTGTTTAATTATTTTATCTTTATCATTTAATTCATAATCAGATAAATAATTTAAATAAATATCATTATTTTTTTCATACATTTTGAATATACCTTTGATGTATTTATTAATTAAATCTATATATTTCTTTCTATATCTATATATATTTAAGCCTTCTTCTGCTATTTTTTCATCTAAAACATCAAGATACTTTTGATCTAAATTATTATTTAATAATAGTTTTTTTAAAAAATCGTTTTTATTTTTTATTAAATTATTATAATTATTTAAAAAGTATAAATATTCTTTATTTAATTGAGATATTTGAATATTCAAATAATTTCTTCTTACCGATGGAGATGATTTAACTAATTTTAATTCATCAGGAGAAAGCATTATAATTCTATATTGAGATATAAAATCACTAAGTTTCTTTTGCATTTTTGAATTTATTTTAGTTTTTTTACCATTTTTATCAAAAAATAATTCTAAATTCTTCTTAACTAGATAATCATAATAATATATTTTAATTCTAAAATAGTCTTCATTATTCTTAATTAATGATTCATCATTATTAGTTTTAAAAGATTTAGCTAGACTACCTAAATATATAGCTTCAATTATAGAGGTTTTACCTATTCCATTTTTACCAATAATAATGTTTAAATTAGAAAAATTAGAAAAATTTTTCTTCTTATAATTTCTAAAATTTTGTAATTCTAACTTGGTAATATTCATTTTTAACCTCATTTTCCCCCTAATTTTAAATTTTTTCTTTTTAAAGTACTCCTCTACACACAAATAATTATACCATAAAAATAACTATAAAAAAAGATAATTTAATAATAATTATCTTCTTTTTTGGCTATTCTATCTTCTAAAATATACTTTAATCTAGTAGCCCTTAATATTTGATTTGAAAGTGATCCATATGACATGTTAAATTCCATTATTTCTCCATTTTTAAATTTAATAGCTGAACACTTCTTTGATACTTTGTAATACTTATCTATTTTTTCTAAATTAATCCATATGCATTCTTTACTATCTGGTGAAGCTGTTGGAAAAAAGATTATTTTTCTACTTTCCTCTATTATTATAGGTGCTTTATGTGTTATGCCAAGTAATTTTTTAGTACCTTCTTTTCTACCTTCATAAGAACTACCAAAATATTCGCAACTATGTTCCATTATGTTCATGGCATTTTTATCAATTATATATTCTCCATCTTCTTCAACAGCTTTGGAAGTGTTTTGATTAATAGGAATTATTAATTGAGTATCAAAGTTTATCTCATAATTCATAGAAAATATATCCCCCTTTCTTTAATAATGCTTGTTATACTATCATATATGGTTTGTCGAGATTTGTCGAAATTTGTCGATTAACTAAAAAAATTTTTTTTAAAAATAATCATCTTCTTAATTAATAAATCTTTAATAATTTAAACAAATATATAATTTGTCGAATTATATCGAAATTTGTCGATTGATTTTAAAATGATCAGTAAAAAATTTTTTTAAATAATTATTGCTTGTAACATATATATTTGTCGAATTATATCGAAATTTGTCGATTGATTATAAAATGATCAGTAAAACATTCTATTAAATAATTATTGTTTGTAACATATATATTTGTCGAATTATGTCTAAATATGTCGATTGATTATAAAATGATCAATAAAACGTTCTATTAAATATTTATTGCGTGTAACATATATGTTTGTCGAATTATGTCTAAATATGTCGATTGATTATAAAATGATCAATAAAACGTTCTATTAAATATTTATTGAGTGTAACATACATGTTTGTCGAATTATGTCTAAATATGTCGAATAATTATAAAATGATCAATAAAACGTTCTATTAAATAATTATTGTTTGTAACATATATATTTGTCGAATTATGTCTAAATATGTCGAATAATTATAAAATAATCAGTAAAACGTTCTATTAAATAATTATTGCCTGTAACATACATGTTTGTCGAATTATGTCTAAATATGTCGATTGATTATAAAATGATCAGTAAAACATTCTATTAAATAATTATTGCCTGTAACATATATGTTTGTCGAATTATGTCTAAATATGTCGATTGATTATAAAAAAATAAAAAAACGACTAAATCGTTTTCTTAATTAATATGTTTTCATTGGAAGTATTAATTCAATTAATTCTTCATTTTCTTCTTCTTTTATAATAATTGGACTTATTTCACCATTTAATAATATATAAATATTCTCTTTATTAAACATTTTTAATGCTTCTAACATATATTTTGCACTAAATGATATTCTTAATGAATTATTTGTTTCATTATCAACATTTATTTTTTCTTCAACTTTTCCCATCTCTATACTTGATGCCTTTATAAGTATAGTATTTTTATCTATTTCCATATCTATAATATTTTTTTCTTTTGATTGAGTTAATAAAGATGCTCTATCTAATGTATTGTAAAATTCCTTTAGATCTGCTTTTATAATATATTTAAATTCTTTTGCAATTGAATTATCAGTATTTGGATAATTACCATTTAGTAAAGATGATTGAAATATAATATTATTTAATCTAAAAATAACTTTATTAGAAAAAATATGTATTTCAATATCTTCATCATTATCAATTATCTTTATAAATTCATTTATATTTCTAGCAGGAATAACTATATTAATGTTATCATCATACATCTTATCTAAATTAAAACTTATCTTCGATAGTCTATAAGAATCAGTTGCTGTACATTCTAATAAGCTTCCTTGTATTTTTAAATTAACACCTGTTAGTAAAGGTCTACTTTCTTGCATAGAACAAGCAAATGATGTTTTACTAATTATCTCTTTTAATTTTAATGAATTTATAGTTATTGGATTTTTTATTTCATCTAAAGATATATTTGGAAAATCTTCTACTCTGAAACAATTAAAGTTATAAATAGAATTATCTGTTTTAAATGATACTTCGTTAGTTTCAAAGTTCTCAACTAATATATCAGTATTAGGTAATCTTCTTATTATATCTAATAATGTTTTACCATAAATAACTGAACATCCAATTTCATCTATACTTTTAATCTCTTTTTTATCTATAAATACTTGTATAGTAATATCATTATCAGTAGCTGTTAAATATAATCCTTTCTTTGTTAAATCAAATTTAATTCCATTTAATACTGGAATAATATTTCTAGTAGATAACGCTCTACTAACATAATTTAATCCTTCCATTAAAATATTTTTCTCAATTAACATTTTCATTTTAATTTCCTCCTTTTATTTAATAATATATTATTAATATAGTTTGTTAATATTGTTGATAAATAATTTTTATATAGATAAATTCTTGTATAATTTAATTTTTTATAGTTAGTTTGTAGTTAATAGTTGTTAATAATTTATTATTCATTTAATTTATCTGTTAAAATTCTTATTTCTTCTTTTAGTTTTAAATTCGTTTTTAATTCTTTGGATATTTTTTCAAAAGAATATATTACTGTTGAATGATCTCTTCCTCCTATTTCTAAGCCAATTCTTTCTAAGCTTTCTGATGTTATCATTCTACTTAGATACATAGCTATTGCTCTTGCATCTGCTATATTTTTCTTTTTCATTTTTCCTTTTATCATTGAACTGTCAATACCATAGTATTTAGCGACAACATCAATTATTTTAGCAACTGAATTAGTTTTATATACTGGCGTGTTAGTTATTTCTTGCAATGCTTCTTTTGCTATATTTAATGATATTTCTGGTAGATTAAATATTGCTTTGTAAGCAGCTAGTCTAGTAACAGCACCTTCTAAATTTCTAATATCATTTCCACAGTTATTAGCAATATAGTCAATTACATCCTCAGTTATATTTAAATCAAAATCGTTAACCATTATTTTATTTTTTATAATATTTTTCTTTAATTCTATTTCCGGAGGTCTTATTGACTCAGTTAATCCCCATTTGAATCTTGTTTTTAATCTATCTTCTAAATATTTATAATCATTTACTGATTTATCTGAAGCTATTATTATTTGCTTTTCACTACTGTGAAGTGTATTAAATGTATTAGTGAATTCTATCTGAGTTTTTTCTTTATTTTCTAAGAATTGAATATCATCAATCATTAAAACATCAACATTTCTATATTTTTCTCTAAAAGCTTCTAAATAAGAAACATTATTATTTTTAGTACTTATTATTGATCTATAGTCGTTAGTAAATTGTTCGGCAGTAATATAAAGTACTCTTTTATCTGAATGTGTAACAATATAATTACCAATTGCATGCATTAAGTGAGTTTTTCCAAGACCACTACTAGCATATATAAAATAAGGATTATATAGTTTACCAGGATTTTGAGCAACAGCAAGAGCAGTTCCATATGCTAGTTTATTTGATTCTCCTACAACAAATGTATCAAAAGTATACTTTGGATTAAAATTACTACTATATTTATAATTTGAAATATCATTTTCTAGGGAATTATTAAAGTTTTCTATTGGTTTTATATCAATTTTGTTAGTTTCTACTTTAATACTATCTATTTCATCTTCAAATAAAAATTCAATTTCAACTGAATCATTTGTAATATCATTTAGTGTTTCTTCTATAATATCTCCATAATTTTTAGTTATATTTTGTAAAAGCAATTCATTTGTTGGCACAACTATTATAGCTTTACTATTGTTGTAGGAATATAGCTTTAAATCTTTAAATATATAATTAAAAGACATTAAAGATACTTTAGATTTTATTTTATTCAAAAAACTATTCCAGATATCCTGTGTATTCATAACTATATTCCTTTCTAATAAACGACTTTTTATTCCTTCTAAGTAAATTATAAAACATCTTGTAAAAAAATCAAAATAAAATAATTTAATTAACATTTATATTAACAATTTCCACAATAATTGTAAACAATTTTTTATAGTTATTTACTGGGTAAAAGAATACTTATTAACAATTTCAACAATTTTTATATATTATGTTAAGTTAATATGTTGATAACATGTGTATAAGTTAACATAATATGGTGAATAAGTTGTTTATAAGTTAACATAATTTTATTTTTTATAGAAATTAACATAATATATGCAATTGTTTGATAATTTGACAATTGTGAGTAGTTAGTATATAATCTAACTCAGTTAAAGGGAAACGGAGGTTAATATGAAAAGAACATTACAACGTAATAATAAAAAATTGAGTAAGACAAGTGGTTTCTTCTCAAGAAAAGGAACTAAAGTTTTAAAAACAAGAAGATCAAAAGGAAGAAAAAAATTATCAAAATAAATTACTTTTAAATAAGTAATTTTTTTTATATAATATGTTTGTCAGGTGTTATTATGAATAAAAAGTATATTATTAGAAAAAACGAAGAGATAAAAAAGATAATAGAATCATCTAATAAGATCAGTAATAATTATTTTGTTATATATTATAAGGATAATGAATATAAACATAACAGATATTGTATAAGTGTTAGTAAAAAAATAGGAAAGGCAAATGTTAGAAATCTGTTTAAGAGAAGAATAAAAGATATTTTGATAAAAAATAATATTAATTATTCAAATGATTATGTTATAATATTAAGGAAATCGATTATTAATCTTGATTATTCTCAAATGAGAGATGAATTAATTGGTTTATTGAAAGGAAAAAAAATATGAAGAAAAAATTACTTGTTTTATTAGTTTTATTATTAACATTAAGTGGATGTACAAAAAGATTCACTATTGAAGATGAAAATAAAACTAAAAAATCATATGTATCTAATATATTATGTAAGCCAGAAAGTGAAGATTTAAAGAAAGTATATTCTGAAAATTCAGATAAATTAATTGTTAAATATGAAAAATTACCAGAGTGTAAAAAATTAAAAATTAATTCTGGTGGATATGAAGGATTATGGACATCTATATTTGTAAAACCACTTGCTTGGTTTATTGTAAAAATAGGTTTAGTTGTTAAGAATAATGGAATTGCCATTATGATAGTTGGATTATTATTAAGATTATGTCTTTATCCATTATCTAAAAAAACAGCTAATATGAGTGAAAATATGAAAAAAGCTCAAAAAGATTTAAATAAACTTGAGAAGAAGTATGAAGGTAAAGATGATAGAGATTCAATGATGGCTAAGAGTCAAGAAATGATGATGATTTATAAAAAATATAATATAAATCCAATGGCTAGTTGTTTATTTTCATTTTTACAACTTCCTATATTCTTTGCATTCTTAGAAGCAGTTTATAGAGTACCTGCGTTCTTTGAAAATAATTTCTTAGTATTTAATTTAGGAACTACTCCTTTAGAAGGATTTAAAGCTGGTAATTATTGGTATATCATAATTATATTATTAATATTTGGAGCTACATATTATTCATTTAAGAATATGGATACTGGAACAGGAGATCAAGCTCAACAAATGAAAATGATGACTACATTTATGACTGTATTTATCTTAATAGTTTCATTTAGTTTACCAACATCAATAGCATTATATTGGATAGTATCTAATGGCTTTACAGTAGTTCAAAATATTTTAACAAAGAAAGGTAAGTTGTAGTATTATGCAGAAGTATGTATTTCAAGCAAAGAGTGAAGAGGGATTATTAGATAAAGCTTTAGAAGAATTAAAAGTAAAAGAAGAAGATGTAATTACTAAGTATTCTGAAGAAAAAGCTGGATTATTTGGTGGTAAGAAATATACTATTGAAGTAGTTTTATTATCAGATATAGCTGATTTAGGAAAAAAATTATTAAAGGAATTATTAAATTCATTAAATATTGAAGCTAATGTAGAAACTAAAGTAAGAAATGGACAAATTAAATATGAAATTTTTTCTAAAAATAATTCAGTTCTTATTGGTAAGAAAGGACATATTTTAGATTCAATACAAGTGTATTTAAGACAAGCTATATTTAATGCAGTTGATTTATTTGTTAATGTTAGTGTAGATGTTGAAAAATATAAAGAAAAACAAATATATTTCTTAGAAAAGAAAGTTAGAAAGATAGCTAAAGAAGTTACAGCATCTAAGGGAGAAGTAAAATTAGATCCAATGGATGCTTATACTAGAAAGTTAGTTCATGATGCTTTACAAGATTTTAAGAATATATCAACTGATAGTGAAGGTGAAGAACCAAATAGACATATAGTTATTAAATATAAGGAGAGTAAGGAAGAGTAATTACTCTTTTTTATTTACAATAAAAGGTGTTTATGTTATAATCAACGGCGTAAGAAAGGGGACATTATGAAGGATACTATATGTGCAATAGGAACATTGGTTGGTGAGAGTTCAATCAATATTATTAGAATAAGTGGAGAAGATTCTATTAAAATAGTTAATAAAATATTTGACAAAGATTTAACTAAAAAAAAGAGTCATACAATCACTTATGGTTTTATAATGGATGGAAAAGAAAAAGTTGATGAAGTTTTAGTATCTATTTTTATAAGTCCTAAAACGTTTACAAGGGAAAATATTGTAGAAATTAACACTCACGGTGGTAAAACATCAGTGTCAAAAATAATGGAATTACTTTTAACAAATGGGTGTAGGTTAGCAGAACCTGGTGAATTTTTAAAAAGAGCATTTCTTAATGGAAGAATTGATTTAGTTGAAGCTGAAAGTGTATCTGATATGATTAATTCTAAGACTGATGCTGCTAGAAAAATGTCCATGAAAGGTATATCTCATGAATTATCAAATAAAATAAATGATTTAAGAGAAAACATATTATCACTTGTTGCTAATATTGAAGTTAATATTGATTATCCTGAATATGAGGATGCGGAAGTCGTAACATGTGAATTAGTAGATGAAAAAATTAAATATGTTGAATCTAAAATAAAAGAACTTGTTGATCTAAGTAAAAATGGAATGATTATTAAAAATGGTATTAATATTGCAATTGTTGGTAAACCTAACGTAGGTAAAAGTAGTATTTTAAATGCATTACTTGGTGAAGATAAAGCAATAGTTACTGATATTAAAGGTACTACTAGAGATATAGTTGAAGGTAGTTTATTAATTAAAGGAATTGAAGTTAATTTATATGATACAGCTGGTATAAGAGAAACAGATGAAGTAGTCGAATCAATTGGAATACAAAGAAGTATTAAAATGCTTGAAAATTCTGATTTAGTAATGTTTGTTATTGATTCGTCTAGTGATTTTGAAAGTGAAGATAAATTAATATTAGATAAATTAGATAATAAGAAAGTATTAGTAGTTTATAATAAAATAGATTTAGGAAGTAAAAAAATTGAAGAATTAAATAAATATGATTCTATTAAAATATCAAGTAATAATAAAGAAAATATTGAATTATTAAAAAGTAAAATATCTTCAATTTTTAGCTTAGATGATATTACAAATTCGGATTACACTTATATATCTAATGCTAGACAAATATCATTATTAAAAAAATGTTTAAATATAATTAATGATATAAAAAATGAATTAAAAAATAATACTCCTGTAGATTTATTAGAAATTAATGTTAAATTATTATGGGAATTATTAGGAGAAATAACTGGAGAAGTATATAAAGATGAATTATTAGATGAAATATTTAGTAAGTTTTGTCTTGGAAAGTAGATGAGTTTTATGAATTATGATGTAATTATAGTTGGTGGAGGTCATGCTGGATGTGAGGCTTCTTTAGCATGCGCTAGAATGGGTAAAAAGACTTTATTAATTACAGGTAATTTTAAAAATATAGCAGATATGCCATGTAATCCATCAATTGGTGGTTCAGCTAAAGGTATAGTTGTAAGAGAAATAGATGCATTAGGTGGAGAAATGGGATTTAATACTGATAGAACTCTTTTACAAATTAAAATGTTAAATGTTAAAAAGGGACCTGGAGTTAGATCTTTAAGAGCACAAGGATGTAAGGTTAATTATCCAAAACATATGTTTAAAACTTTATCTTCTCAAGATAATTTAGATTTAAAAGAAGCATTAGTTAAAGAAATAATAGTTATTAATAATAGAATAGAAGGTATAATTACAGAAGATAATGAAGTAATTAATAGTAAATGTGTTATTTTAACAACAGGAACATATTTAAATTCTGACATATTATGTGGACACGAAAGTTATAAAGGAGGACCACATGGTGAAAAGAATTCTATGTTTTTAAGTAAATCACTTGAGAAAAATGGTCTTAAGATTATTAGATTAAAAACAGGAACTCCTCCTAGAATATTAAAAAGTTCAATTAATTTTGATGAAGTTAAAATTGAAGATGGAGATAGTGAAGAATTAACATTTAGTAATTTTTATAAAGCAACTTATGATCCTAAAAAACAAAAGCCTTGTTATTTAACTTACACTAATAAAGAAACACATAAAATTATTATGGATAATTTAGATAAATGTTCTTTATATAGTGGAATGATTAAAGGAGTAGGACCTAGATATTGTCCTTCTATTGAAGATAAAGTAGTTAAGTTTAATGATAAAGATAGACATCAAATATTCTTAGAACCTGAAAGAAGTGATGATATTGAATACTATGTTGGAGGTTTTTCAACTACTATGCCACATCCTATTCAGGAAAAATTACTCCATACAATGGATGGTTTACATGAATGTGTGATCACTAAATATGGTTATGCAATTGAATATGATGCTATTGACCCACTTGAATTAAATATGAATTTAGAAACTAAAAAGATTAGTGGATTATTTACAGCAGGTCAAATTAATGGAACTAGTGGTTATGAAGAAGCAGCAGCTCAAGGATTAATGGCTGGAATTAATGCAGTATTAAAGATAGATAATAAAGAACCTTTTATATTAAAAAGAAATGAAGCATATATAGGTGTTTTAATTGATGATTTAATTAATAAAGGAATAACTGAACCATATAGATTATTAACATCTCGTGCTGAATTCAGACTATTATTAAGACATGATAATGCATCTATTAGATTAACTGAATATGGAAGAAAATTAGGTTTAATTAATGATGAAAAATATGATATATATATAAATAAGATAAATAAAATTAATAAATTAGAAAACTATTTAAATAATAATTATTTTGATTTTAGTGATAAAAATAATAAATATTTAGAAGAAAAAAATTCATCTATAATTAGTGGTAAAATAAAACTATCTGATTTAATTAAAAGACCAGAAATAGAATTACAAGATTTATTGGATTATATTAATTATAAAGAAGATAAAGAAATTGTAGATATAGTTGAAATTAATATTAAGTATGCTGGTTATATTAGTAAAACTGAAAATGAAGTTAAGAAAATGTTAAAGTTAGAAGAAAAACAAATACCAAAAAATATAGATTATAATAAGGTTAGTAATATAGCAACAGAGGCTAAACAAAAATTATCTAAAATTAGACCATTAACTATTGGTCAAGCTTCAAGAATAAGTGGTGTTAATCCTGCTGATATTACTATGCTTTTAGTGTATTTAAAAAAGGAATATAATAATGACTAAAGAAGAATTTATAAATTATTGTAAAGAAATTAATATAGATATTAATGATGAATTATTAAATAAGTTTGAAAAATACAAAAAGTTACTTCAAGATTGGAATAATAAATTTAATTTAACTACTATCATTGAAGATAATGAAGTTTATTTAAAACATTTTTATGATTCAGTTTATTTAAGTAGTGTAACTGATTTAAATAATAAAAGTATTTGTGATTTTGGTACAGGAGCTGGTTTTCCTGGATTAGTGTTAGCTATTATATATAATGATAGTAAATTTACTTTATTAGAATCTAATAGTAAAAAAGTATTGTTTTTAAAGGAAGTAGTAAAAGAATTAAATCTTAAGAATGTAAAAGTAATTAATCAAAGAGCAGAAATATATGGAAAAGATAGTAGAGAAGAATTTGATATTATAACGTGTAGAGCTGTTTCTAATTTAAGTATTATTTTAGAATTGTCTATTTCTATGTTAAAAGTAAATGGTTTATTTATACCTATGAAGTCTAATGTAGAAGATGAATTTAATAAATCTATTAAGTTACAAAAAGAATTAGGATATGATTTTATTAATAAAGTTGAGTATAAATTACCAATAGAAGAGTCCAATAGAACAATACTAATTTATAAAAAAAATAAAAAAACTGATTTAAAATATCCTAGAAATTATAATATTATTAAGAAAAATTCAATATAATGTAAACTTGATAAAATAATAAAAATGAATTAAAATTAATATAAGGATAGAAGGGTTTGTTATATGGAAGAAAAGAAAGAAGAAAAAATAATTAATGTACCAATTGAAGATATATTACCTAATAGATTTCAACCAAGACTTGCTTTTGATGAAAAAGAGTTAAGTGAATTATCAAATTCTATTCTTAAGTATGGAGTAATTCAACCTATAATACTAAGAAGAATTGGTGATAAGTATGAAATAGTAGCTGGTGAAAGAAGATATAAAGCTACTGTTTTGGCAGGTCTTAAAACAATCCCAGCTATTATTAATGATACAGATGATAATACTAGTGCTGAAATAGCATTACTTGAAAATCTTCAAAGAAAGAATTTAACTGTTATTGAGGAAGCACAATCATTTAGAAAATTACTTCAAAGAGGGTTTACTCAAGAAGAAATAGCTAATAAAATGGGTATATCTCAATCATCAATTGCTAATAAATTAAGATTATTAAATTTACCTAGAAAAATACAAGATGCTTTATTATTTAATAAGATATCTGAAAGACATGCTAGAAGTTTAATATCTTTAAATGATAAGGAAAAACAAGAAAAGTTATTAGATAGAATTATTAATGAAAAACTAACTGTTAAGCAAACTGAAGATGAGATAAGTAAATTATTAAATAATTATAAAGAAGAAGAGGATGATATTCCTTCTGATATTAGAAGATTCATAGAAAAAAATGATTTAATTGATACAGATGGTAAAGAAGAAATAGAAGAAGAGGATGAAGAGCCAAAACATATTGAAAATAAAGAAGTTAATGCAATTAATCCTTTTCAAAATTCATTTCAAGATAGTATTAGAAAAATAGAAGAAACTATAGATGATAAAGAGGATAGTTATTATGATAGAATCATTAATAATGATCTTAGAAATAGTAATATTAAATTTAATAATTTAAATGAAGAAGAAATAGAAAGTCAATTTAATGAAATAATTAATAATGAAAAAGAAAGTGTTCCAAATGTAGTATCTAAAGTTAGATCATTTGTTAAGAATTTTGATAATAATAAAAACATAGAAACTAAAGAAATAGATATGCCTGATAAGTATCAGATTATTATAGAAATTAAAAAATAAAAATATTTAATTGTTTTTTAAAATATGATATACTAAGTATATATTTAAAGGAAAGAGGTAGGATTATGGGATTAATCAAAGCAATCGTGGAAGCATCTTCTAGTGCTCTTGGAGATCAATTTAAGGAATTTGTTACTTGCCCAACTATTGAAAAAGATGTTCTTATTCAAAGAGGAACAGTAAATCATGGAAAAGGAAATACTAATCCATCTGCAGGAGTTATATCTAATGGAAGTGCTATTGTAGTACCACAAGGAATGGCTATGATGATTATTGATAATGGTGAAATTAAAGAATTTTCAGCAGAGCCAGGAACTTATACATATGACACTAGTTCAGAACCAAGTATATTTACAGGAAGTTTAGGAGAAGGAATTGTTAATGTATTTAAAACAATAGGAAAACGTTTTACTTATGGTGGTCAAGCCGCTAAAGATCAAAGAGTTTACTATGTAAATTTACTAACAATTACAGGTAATAAATTTGGTTCACCACAACCAAAGAAAATTACAGATGAAAAATATGGAATGTTAGAAGTTACATTCTTTGGAGAATATGCATTTAAAGTAACTGATCCAATTACACTTGTTAATAATGTAATTGGAGCAAATGCAGCTGATACAGTTACTTATGAAGAAATAGTTGGAACTCAACTACAAGCTAAATTTGTTGAACAATTAACTCAGGCTATTTCAATAGTAATGAGAAAACATAAAGTTTCATTTGGAGATATTCAATTATATAATACAGATATTTCTAATGAAATGAATACATGTTTAGATTCAACATGGAAACAAAATTATGGTTTGGAAATTACAGATGTTGCTTTAGGAGATCTAAACTTAACTGATGAATCAATGGTTAAAGTTAATAAGATTGATGAAGCTACAATTTTCTCAAATCAAGGATTACAATCAGGTCTTATGGCTTCTGCATCAGCTGATGCTCTTAGAAATGCATCAAGTAATCCAAATGGAGCTATGATGGGATTCATGGGAATGAATATGGCTGGAGGAGCAGCAGGATCTATGATGGGTGTTGCTAATCAAAACTCTCAAGGAGCTCAACCATATAATCCAGGAAATCAAACTCCTGAAATGGGTACTATATTCGGTGGCGGAACACCTGCTGAAGTACCTGTAGAAGAACCAGTAGTTGAAGAAACAAAAGCAGAGGAAACTCCAGTTGAAGAAAAAGCTGAAGTTTCAGAAGGTAAAACTTGTCCTAAATGTGGAGAAGTAGTTACTGGTAAGTTCTGTGGAAATTGTGGAACTCAAGTTGAAGAATAAAAAATAACCTATCAAAAATGATAGGTTTTTTTAATGCTTTATTTTATTAAATAATTCTACATAATTATAATTTGGTTCACTACCTTTTTCATAATAACATATGTATCCATTTGTTTTTTCATCTCCGCTATATGGGTCAATAGTGTCTACTGTTATATTATCTGGTATTTCATACCATCCTTTTTTATTATTTGGAATGTTTATAATAGTATTTGCCCATATCTTTTTAGATATTTTTGAGTCTTTTGATAATACCTTTGAGTTATCATCATTACCGGTCCAGACCATTACTAGGTAGTCATTATTATATCCAATGGTCCAATAATCGTTTTGTGTGCTTCCACTTTTAACAGCATATTTACTATCTATTAAACTTGAAATACTAAGTAAAGTAGGAGAAGTATATCCTACTAATTTATAGTCATATGTACTTGTTAATAAGTTGTTTAAAATATATACATATTTTTTATTAAGAACATATTCATCTTTATATTTATATTCATATATAATATTACCATCATTATCTGTTACTTTCTCAATTAAGTGTGCTTCATTATGTCTTCCTTCATTAGCAAGTGTAATAAATCCGTTACTATAGTCAATCATATTTATTTCATCTGTTCCAAGAGCTGATGATGCAAGTGATTTGATTTGTTCTTTTATTTTTACTCTTTTAATAATATTAGACAGATTATCTTGTCCTAAAAAAAGATGTGTTTTCATTGCATATATATTATCTGAATATGCTATTGCAAGTAACATAGTTATGTCTTTATTAGCATATATGTTATTAGCATTACTTGGCGAATATAAACTATCACCTAGATTAAAAGTTGTTTTTTCACTTAAAAATGTTGATGAAGGTGTAAATCCATTTTCAAGTGCTGAGTAATATAAGAATGGCTTAATAGTTGAACCTACTTGTCTTTTTGAATCAGTGGCTCTATTAAATTGTGAATTTGAATAATCTTTTCCACCAACAAGTGAAATTATTTTTCCTGTTTTTGATTCAACAACTATTGAAGCAGTTTGCATACTAGTGTTATTCATTTCATTGTTAACATTATTTTCTAGTGTTTTTTGAACATTAATATCTAAGTTTGTGTATATATTTAATCCATCAACGTTTAGCATAGATGAAGGTATGATAGTTATATTTGACATTTCTTTTAATACGGCATCTCTATAGTAATATACACTTGATAGTTCTTCTTTTGTATATATTCCATAAAAAGATAGTTTTTTATTGTATATTTTGTCTACATCTTCTTTACTTATATAGTCATTTTTATACATTCTGTAAAGAACCTCTTTTTGTCTATTTTTAGCATTATCATAATTTATTATTGGATTATAATAAGTTGGGCTTTTTGGAATTCCTACTAATATTGTTGCTTCTTCAAGAGTTAAGTCTTTGGGTTCTTTATTAAAGTAATAATTGCTTGCTTCTTTAATTCCGTAGTTACCAGCACCAAAATCAATAGTATTTAGATATCCTTCTAATATTTCATCTTTTGAATAATGTGTCTCAAGTTCAATAGTTATTAAAGCTTCTTCTATTTTTCTTTTCCAAGTTTTATCAAATGTAAGATATAAGTTTTTAACATATTGTTGTGATATAGTGGAAGCACCTTGTTTTATTTTTCCACTTAGTATATTAATAAATATTGCTTTAAGTATTCTTAAGTAATCAAACCCATTATGATTATAAAAGTTTTTATCTTCAATACTTATAATTGCATTTATTACATTTTTATTTATATCTTTTAATTTTACATAATTGTTATCTTTATTACTAAAAATATCATTTCCTTTATTATCATAATAATGAATTGTTTGAGTAGTATTTATATTAAATTTAGGCGTGATATATGCATATACATATAAACCTATTATTGATATAATAGTAATAAAAAATAATAAAATTAATACCTTAATAATAACTATTATTTTTTTCATATATTGTTTCCCTATATTATTATGTAATTAAATATAAAAAAAATACTTGATTTATTGAAAAATTTCAGTATAATTTTAAGGGAGAGAAAAACTATGAGGAGGAAAAAATTCAAATGAAATTTAAAACTATTAGTTTAGAAGAGCTTGAGACATTACCTTTTGATGATATAGCATATATCATTTTAAAAGAAAAAGGTAAGAAGATGAAAATAAATGATATATTTAAGATTATATGTGATACATTAAATCTTGGAGATGCTGCGTTTGAAAATCAAATTGGTGATTTTTTTGCATTACTTGCAACTGAAAAAAGATTTATTCAATTAGAAAAAGGATATTGGGATTTAAGAGAAAATCATACATCAGAAATCAATATTAAAGAAATTGAAGATGAGTTAGATGATGATACTAATATAGAAGAAGAAAAAGAAGAAGAAGTTGAAGAAGAATCTAATTATTATGATGAATTAGATGAAATGGATGACGATAAGGAAGAGGACGATTTAAAAGATCTTGTTATTGTAGATGAAGGCTATGAAGACGATATGGATTTATAGCTGTCTTTTCTTGTGTAGTAAAAAATAAGAAAGGAAGATTTATAATGAAAGAAAGATTAGAATTAATTAGTCAAAGATATGATTTTTTAAATAATGAATTATTAAAACCAGAAATATATGAAGATTATAAAAAGATGCAGGAAGTATTAAAAGAAAAGAATTCTATTGAGAAAACTGTTCTTGCTTATAAAAGATATAATCAAATATTTGAGGATATTGAAGCATGTAAGGAAATGATTAAAGATCCTGAAATGAAAGATTTTGCTCAAGAAGAGTTAGACAATTTGCATAAAGAAAAAGATGATCTTGAACATCAATTAAAAATTATGCTTTTACCTAAAGATCCAAATGATGAAAAGAATGTTATTATGGAGATTAGAGGAGCAGCAGGTGGGGATGAAGCAAATATCTTTGCTGGTGATTTGTTTAGAATGTACTCTAAGTATGCTGAAAAACAAGGATGGAAAATTGAAGTAACTCATGAAGTTCCTGGTGAAAGTGGAGGATATGCTAATTTAGAGTTTATGCTTAGTGGAGAAAGTGTGTATTCTAAATTAAAATATGAAAGTGGTGCTCATAGAGTACAAAGAGTTCCTGAAACTGAATCAGGTGGTAGAATTCATACATCAACTGCTACAGTACTTGTAATGCCTGAAGTAGAAGAAATAGATATTGAAATAAAAGATAGTGATGTAAGAGTTGATATAACTAGAAGTAGTGGAGCAGGAGGACAATGTGTTAATACCACAGACTCTGCAGTTAGACTTACTCATATTCCAACTGGAATTGTAGTTTATTGCCAAGTAGAAAGAAGTCAAATTAAGAATAAAGAAAAAGCATTTCAAATATTAAAAACAAGATTATATGATTTAAAACAAAGAGAACAAGATGAAAAACTTGGAAATGAAAGAAGAAGTAAAATAGGTACTGGAGATAGATCTGAAAAGATTAGAACTTATAACTATCCTCAAAATAGATTAACTGATCATAGAATTAATTATACAGTTATGCATTTAGATAGAATTATGGAAGGTGACTTAGAGGATTTAATAGAAGCTCTAATTGCTGAAGATGAAAGAATGAGACTTGAAGAACATGAAGGATAAAATATTAGAGTTAGGATATCCTTTAAGTGAAGTAAATGAATTATTAAAAGTTAGTAAAAATATAGAACAAGATTATAAACTATTAAAAGATAATTATCCTATTCAATATTTAATTGGATATGTAAATTTCTATGGATATAAAATTAATGTTAATAAAAATGTATTAATTCCTAGATATGAAACAGAATATCTTGTTGAAAAGACTATAGGATATGCTAATAAGATCTTTAATAAGAAAATTAATGTTTTAGATTTAGGAACTGGTAGTGGATGTATAGCAATTGCATTATCTAAAAATATCAATAGTGATGTTATTGGTATTGATATTTCAGATAAAGCATTAGAAGTAGCTAGATTAAATGCTTATAAGAATAACATTAATATTAAGTTTATTAAAAATGACATGTTAAATAATATTAAAGATAAATATGATTTGATTATTAGTAATCCTCCATATATTTCTAAAGATGAAGTTATAATGGAAATGGTTGATAAATATGAACCACACGAAGCATTATATGCACCTAATAATGGATTATATTATTATGAAAGCATTTTAAAAAATATTAGTAATAATTTAAATAATAAATTTTTAATAGCATTTGAGATAGGATATACTCAAGCAAAAGATATTAAAGATATTATCAATAAGTATTTAAATAATGTTAATATAATAGTTGAAAAAGATTTAAGTGGTAAAGATAGATATATTTTTATAACTAATGAATAAAATAATTATAAACCAACCAATATTTAATTGAAAGGTTGGTTTTTATATGAAAAAAATAATAGTTTGTATATTTTTATTTTTAATAATATTTTATCTTAGTAAGGAAGAATATAATGTAAGTGAAGATACAATTAGGTATAGAGTAATAGCAAATAGTAATAATACTATGGATATAATAATGAAAGAAAAAGTAGTTAGTGAATTATCTGGAATACTTTTCCAAGAGAATCAAAGTTTAGAACAAGTTAATAGTACTATATATAATAATATTGAAAACATAGAAAGAAGGATTAACAAATTATTTAAAGAAAATAATTATAATAAAAGTTTTAATATATCTTATGGTATTAATAGTTTTCCTGAAAAGACTTTTATGGGAAAAAAGTATTCATCTGGAGATTATAAATCATTAGTTATAGAAATTGGTGAAGGTAAAGGAAATAATTATTTTTGTATCTTATATCCTTCTTTATGTATTATAGATTACAATAAAAATAAAAATTATGGTTTTAGGATAGAAGAAGTTATAAAAAAGCTCTTTTAATGTAAAAATAAGACATAATTCATTGATTATTATTGTTATAAATAGTATATTATAATTAGAAAGGCGTTTAGGTGAATTATGTCAAAAATTACAATAGAGGGAGGACATCTGTTGTCTGGAGAGATTAAAATAAGTGGCGCTAAAAATAGTGCTGTTGCCTTACTTCCAGCAGCAGTTCTAGCTAAAGAGAAAACTGTTATTTACAATGTTCCTGAAATAAAGGATATAGATTATTTAATTAAAATAATGGAACTACTTAATTGCAAAGTAGATCACAAGGAAGGTGCTTTATATATAGATTCCTCTAAAATGAAGAATGTTGCTATTCCTGAAGAATTGAGTGTTCAAATGAGAGCATCATATTATTTTATGGGAGCTCTACTAGCTAAATATGGAAGAGTTGAAATATCTTTTCCAGGAGGATGTAATATAGGGGCAAGACCTATAGATATTCATATTAAAGGTTTTAAAGAATTAGGTGCTAATGTAGAAATAATTAAAAATAGATATATTATTACAGCTGATAATTTAGTTGGTAAAAAAATATATTTTGATTTTCCAAGTGTAGGAGCAACTATTAATATAATGCTTGCTGCTACTGGAGCTAAGGGTACTACAATTATTGAAAATGCAGCAATGGAACCTGAAATAGTAAATGTTGCATCTTTACTTATTAATATGGGGATTAAAGTAACTGGAGCAGGAACTAAGAGAATTGAAATTGTTGGAACAAAAACTCCAAAAAATGGAGTAGTTGAGGTTTTCCCAGATAGAATTGAAAGTGGAACTTATATAATAATTGGAGCTCTACTTGGTAAGGAACTTAGAATTAAAGGAATTATTAAAGAACATATTGAAGCTTTCTTAATGAAATTAGATGAAATGGGAATAGAATATAAATTAGATGAAGATGTTATGACAATATCTAAATGCGAGAATATTTTACCTACTAATATTAAAACTATGGTTTTTCCAGGATTTCCAACTGATTTACAACAACCAATAACAACATTATTAACTCAAGCTAAAGGTAAATCATTAGTAGAAGAAACATTATATGAAAATAGATTTAAAAACACATATGATTTAAATAGAATGGGAGCAATTACTAATATATTAACTTTAAACAAACTTGAAGTTAAAGGGCCTAGAAAATTAAAAGGAACTAATGTTATTGCTACTGATTTAAGAGGTGGGGCCTCTTTATTAATAGCCGGATTAATAGCAGAAGGTATAACTGAGATTGATAGTTGTGAATATATTTTAAGAGGTTATAGTAACTTAACTACTAAATTAACAAATGTAGGTGCTAAAATTAAAATAACTTAAGTATTATTTATTAGGTGATAAACTTATGAAAAATAAACTTTTAGTTATTTTTTTCATTGCAATATTTTTTTCAATCTTAATATATTTTTGTTTTAAAAAAGAGAATAATAAAATACTATTATTAGGTGAATATAGTAATATAAACAATATAAAAAGTAAAAATGTCACTACTTTTTTGTATGATAATATTACTTATAAAGAATTAATGAATGCTATTAAAAATAATGATTATATTATAGTTAAGAACAAAAAAGTATATCTGAATCAATTGATTAATTCTTCTTCTAAGATTATTATATTTGCAAATAACAATGAGTATATTAAAAGATGTAATAAAAATAATGATAAATATTTAATTACCTTAGAAAAATATAAGAATAATTTAAGAAAAATAATCAGTAAAATAAGTAATGCAGAGGTTATATTTATAAGTAATAGTTGTGATTTAAAAAATAATGATTATGTTGAATTGATAAGTTTAACTTGATTTTATTATGAAAAGTATGTATAATACACAATGAAGTTATTTCTATAACTATCAATTAGTTATGGCGAGGAGGATAAAATATGAAAAAGGGAATACATCCAGAATTAAAGAAATGTAAAGTTAAATGTGCTTGTGGAAATGAATTTGAAGTAAGATCAACTAAGACTGAAATTCAATTAGAATCATGTAATAAGTGCCATTCATTTTATACAGGTAAATTTAAAACAGTTAAAACTGGAAACGTACAAAAATTCAAAGATAAATATGGAATCACTGATTAATAGTGATTTTTTATTATGGTGTAAATTATGATAATAAATGATCAAGAAGTAAATATTGATGATTTAATAAGCCAAAAGCATATGCATAAAAAACTAGATAATGGTTTATTCTTATCTGAATATCAAATTGAAGTATTAAAAAGAAATAAAATTGATCCTTATAGTTTATCTGGAATAAATGAATTAATATATATGATTGATGAAATATTAGAACTAGATGAGGATGAAGAATTAGATACTATTTCAAGGGAAATATTAGAATTTAACTATTATAATAATACAAATAAATAATTGAAATAATGCTATTATTTTGCTATTATATAGTTATGAAAAATAAGAAAATAATATATTTTATAATTGTGTCTATAGTAATAATAGCTCTAACAATAGTTAGTATTTTTAAATATGTTTCATTATCTATAAATTCATTATCTAATACTAAATGGTATAGGTATAATTATGCAAATGGTTTATATGATATTTTAGAGTTTACAAATGGAAGTATTAATTATTTTAAACCTACATCAACTAATAATGTTAATAGTTTAGATAATTGTACTAAATATAGCTATGATAAAAAGAACAAGATAATAAAATTAGATTGTAATAAGGAAATTAAAATTGATTCTTATGATAATAATTCATTAACACTAGAATTAGATGGAAAGAACACAAAGTTTTTTACTAATATTGAAGATTCATTAAATTATGAATTTGAAAGTTATTTTGAAAAGAGTATTGTTGATTATAAAAAAGAAAGAAATCAAGTAACAGAATTTAGTAAAATAAATAAGAATAAATTAATTGAAGTGTTAAGAGCAGATGAATATTCTAAAATAGTATTTATTGGTAATAAATGCACTTCTGTAGATTGTGCATTAATACTAGATATTATGGAAAAATGGGTAAGTACTAATGAAAATATTTATTTTTATGATATAAAAGATTTAGATTTAAGTATTATTAATTATTTAAATAATATTAGTTTAAATAAGTTTGATTATAATTATTTTAATGATATTTATCCTAAAGTATTAGTTGTTAAGAATAATAGTATAATAGATAGATATGAAGTTAATTGTACAGGGTTTAATTGTACTAAATATTATAAGAATGAATTTTAACTTAAAGGTGAGTAAATGAAAATCTATAAATGTAAGAAATGTGGAGAGAAGATAGAGACTGAAGAAATCTCATATTTTGTGTGTCCTAATTGTGGATATGAAGAAAACTTAGAATCTGAAGAATTGGGTAGTATAATTGATTCAGTAGTAGAAGAAGTTTTAACTCAAAATGAAACAGAACACAAAATAAAAAATAAAGATAATAGTAAAGCTTTAGAAATTAGTTTTGATAATCCATTAATAATTAAAAATCAAGAAAAGTGTACAAATTGTGGAGAATGTAAAAAAGTATGTGAAAAAATTGCAGGTATTAAGTATGATTTAAATGAAATAGATAAACCAATATGTACTCTTTGTGGACAATGTGTTGTTAATTGTCCAAGCGGTGCTTTATGTTTTAGAAACAATTATAAAGAAGTTAAAAGAATAATTAATTTAAATGACAAGATAGTAGTTGCAATAGTAGATCCAAGTATATATCCATATTTATTTAACATGGTTACTTCTGCAAATGATAAAGAGGAAAAATTAGTAGGAGCACTAAAAAGTATTGGCTTTGATTATGTATTTAATGGGTGTTTTTCAGCAGATTTAAAAACTTTAGAAGAAGTAACTGAGTTTGCTGAAAGATTAAAGAATAAACAATTATTACCTATGATTACTAGTTCTTGTCCATCATGGACTAATTATGTACAAATATATCATCCAGAACTACTAAAGAATGTTTCTACTTGTAAGAGTCCTCTTCAAATGCATAGTTCACTTGTAAAAGAGTATTTTTCAAAAGAAAAAGAATTAGATAAATCTAAAATAGTAACTGTTAGTATATCTACATGTACTAGTGTAAAAGAAGATAGTAATGATAAATTAAATTTAGATTATAATATCACACTAAATGAATTAACTTATTTACTAAATGAAGAAAATATAGATATAAATAATGTAGAGAGTACTTCATATGACAAATTATTAAGCGAGGGTTCAGGTTCTTCTTATCTAAATTGTTTAGTTGGTGGTCAAACAGAAGGTTTCGTTAGGACATTTAATAGAATAATGAAAAAGAACAAACTAAAATTAGAAGAAGTAGAAGTATTAGAATTAAGAGATATTAGCGGTATAAAAGAAACAATAATTAAAGTAGGAGATTATCCACTTAGAGTTGCTGTAGTAGAAGGACTTGTTAATTTAGAGAGAATTATATCAAGTAACAAGTATAAAAAATATCACTATATTGAAGTAATGAATTGTAATTCTGGCTGTATTGGAGGTTGTGGAAGAGTATTTCATAGCGAACAGGTTAACTTAAATATAGACAAAATATATAAAAAAGATAGAAATACCGTAAAGAGATGTGCACATGATAATAGAGAAATTAAGAATGTTTACAAAAATTTTCTTACTAAGCCATTAAGTCCAAAAGCCCTTGAAACCTTGCATCGTGGCTTTAAAGATGAAAGTAAATTATTAAAAAAAAGTAAATAATGTAAAATTATTTATTTTTTTTATAAAAAATGTATTGACTAATTTTGACATAGCTGATACAATAATAATGTCCAATAGGTATAAAGTTTAAGTATTATATTTTATTAATTTATTTTAATAATTTATAATATAGTGCTTTTTACTTAGTTAGGGTGAAAAAGATCTATATATTTATTTAATCAAATAATATATGTTATCGTAATTTTAATTATTTGTGGTTAATACTTGTATTAATTGTTTATATTTTTAATTATTATAACTAATTAATATTATTTATATTTAAATATTATATCTTAATTATATTTTTATATTTATGGTTAATATTAGTTTATTAGTTATAAATATATCCTTAATTATTTTATATTATTTATTTATTTCTATAATATTATTCATATTATTTATTATTAATATTAATCTTATTTATATTATATTTTAATATTAATTTATTATTATATTTTATAAGTTTATTATATTAATTGTATTTAATAATTTATTATTTGAATTATATATTTAGTATTAACTTATTAGATATATATTTTGATTAATTATTATTAAACTTTATATTAAATAAATACATCTTATTAAATTAAGAAATAGATTAACTTATCTACCAAGGACAGATGATATATCGTTGAGAAAGAAAACTCAAAATGATAAGAAATTATACTAGATACTGATAATATTTAGGATGTATTTATATTAAAGTTTTATACTTTAATATAAATGATGATAATTTATTTTCGAAAAACTCAAAGCAATCAAGTTTTATCAGGACTGATTGCTTTTTGCGTATTTGGAGGATTAATGAAAGGTTATATAAGATATTTTATTATATTTGGAATTACTCTTGTTTTGACTTTAATAATATTATTTTCAAATCCTTTTTTGGGAACATATAAAAATAAAATGACTATTAAGTATGATGAGGTAGAAGAAGGATATAGGTGGGAATATAAATCTAAGGGTAATGCCTTAAAGATCATAAAAGAAAAAGATAACGAATGGGTATTTAAACCAAATAAGACTGGTAAATATGAAATAACATATTATTATAAAAATGAAGAAGGAACTAAGGTTACTATATATTATAAGTTTAGAGTTTTTGGAAAAAGAATATTCTGGATGGAAGGTAATGCAAAAGGAGTGTTAAATTATCCAAATCCTTATTAAATGTGTTGACATACTTTTATTATAATGGTAAAATATAATTGTCTAATAGAGTAGTAGAATATATGAACTATAGATTATAATAAATGGGTTGTTTATTATATATTGATGTGTTATATATTCAGCTATTGGTGAAAAAAAACCTTTAATTCATTTCTATTACGGAAGTTAGTATTAGCGTATTAATGGAAATAATTTAAATGATATCTTATGAAACGTAAGGAATAGGTTTTCTTACCTACTAAGGACAATGGTATATCGTTGAGAAGGACACTCGTAAAGGTAAGAGATTATGCTAAACACTGATAATGTTTGGAATATTTATATAATTAACTGCATATTATTATATAAACGATTGTAATCTTTTTCGTTAAAAACCGGAATAATTAGATTTTATCAGAATCTAATTATTTTTTTATACATAAAATTATGTGTATATGTATATTTATTTTGATTTTTATGTTATTATAATATTATAGGAGGTATATAATGGAACCATATAAAGCTAAAAGTATGCCACTTGAATATGATAAAACAAATGATTTATTTAAACTAATTTGTGAAGCAGAAGAGATTTATGGAGAGTATAAAGGTTATTTAAGAAATATGAATTATGATTATAAGTCATATTTAGAATGTGCTTTTATAAATGATTTATATTATTCTTTTAAACTTGATGGGTCTAAATTAGAAAAAGAATATATGTTTCATACTTCATTTATGAATAATTCAAATGATGTAATAGAATTTAATAATATGAAGAAATGTCTCATAATTGGTGTAAGTGATGTATCTAAAGGTGAACTTAATATAGAAACGCTAAATAAAATTAATAAGTTTTTATTCATGGGATGCAAGAAAGATGGTAAAACTAAAGGTAGTGGTAAGTTTAGAAAGACACAAAACTATCTTTTAAAACCTGGAATAGCTGGATCAAGTGTATCATTTATTCCACCTGTTTATACTGAACTTAGTTCAAATATGAAAAATTTAATAGACTATATTAATTCAAATGATGATCCCTATTTAGTATCTACTATTTTATCGCATTATCAATTTGAAAAAGTACATCCTTATGTATCCGGAAATGGGAAGATTGGTAGATTATTAATATCTCTTCAGTTTGCATTATATAAGAAAGAACCACCAATATTGTTTATTTCTCAAACATTAGAGAAATTAAAAAATACATATTTTACTTTACTTAGTGGAGAAATTGAAGAAGATACTAATAAGTTTATTAAATTATTGTTACAATCAATAATTGAGGAATTCAAAAAGAATATTGTTCAAATAAAAAAATTAAATAAAATATATAAAACAGATTTTGAGGAGTTTTCTAAAACTATCGGAGGAAGTACTATATTTAAAGTATATCCAGTAATAGTAAGAAAAATAGTGTTTACAACTAATGATTTAGTTAGTGAATGTAAACTTCATATTAATTCTGTTAATAAAGTTCTTAATAAATTAGTTAGTGAGGGATATTTAATTAAAGAAAAAAAGAAAGGTACTAATAGGGTAACTTTCTGTTATAAAAACATGTATGATGTGTTTATGGAATAGAATTTTCTAGATCTATTATAATTGGTAAATAAAAGAATATATTATCATTATTTATGAGTTCAAAATAAGGATATATTCTTTTTTTATTGTTTAAGTGATTTGTAAAATCTTTAAATGTTCTTTTATCTATTTTCATAATTCTTTTAAGGTATTCAATATTTAGATTATAATTATACATAAACATTTTTCTAAAGTAATAGTTATATTTTCTTTTATTGTTTTTATATATTTTGTTTGAATCTAGTATTTTATTATATTTATTATTTAAAGTTAAACTTATAATATATACTAAAATATAGTCTTTTATTTTAGTATTCTTTTTAATATATGAAATATAATTATCTAAATTTATTATATAGTTTTTATCTTTTATGTTTAATTCATTTAATAATATTTTTGTTTCTTTATTCATGAGTATCCTCAAAGAATTTACTAATAGGTATTCTTAGTACAATTGATATTTTATATAAGTTTGCTATACTTATTCCTTTTGCTGATTTATTGCTTTCTAGGTTAGATATTAGTGATACAGATACATTAATTAGTTCTGCTAGATCTTCTTGAGTCATTTTTCCATATTTAGAATTATATAATAATCTATACTTTTTAATGTTTTTTCCAACAATAGTATTTAGCTTCTTTTTATTCATTAGATCACCAAGTTAATTATAAAATAAAACTGTATAAATGTATAGCTGTGCTTTACATAAAATAATAATAAAAAAATGTAAAATTATGTTAGGTGAAGTAGTATGGCAAAGTTTAAAAGAGATTTTAACTTTAATGAAAATATAATAGAAGTAATTGCTTATAATGTTATTAAATATAGAAAAATTAATAAAATAACTCAGGAGCAATTAGCTATTGATATAGGTGTTAGTCCTGAGTTTATTAGAAGATTTGAAAGTACTAAGGGTAGTGAAGGTTTATCACTAATGTCTTTATATAAGATATCTATAGTTTTGAATACTTCTATTGATAAGTTCTTTGAATCAATTACCTATCAATAAAAAATTTCTCTATTGGAACTTCTAGAATACAACTTATTTTATATAAATTATAAATGCTTATCCCTTGATAAGTTTTTTTACTTTCTAAGTTACCTATTAGTGATGTTGAAACATTAATTATTTCAGCAAGATTTTCTTGTGTTAGTTCTTTTTTGTTTAAGCTATATAGTTTTCTATAATATCTTATATTTTTACCTATTGTTGAATATATTTCTTTTTCATTTTTAAATTTAATACTATTATTCATATTAGTCACCATATTATTATTTTGCCATTAATTATATTTTTTAACCATTTACTACCAAAAATAATTTATTATTGAGAGTGATAAATGAGAAAAATCTTGAAAATATCTTAAAAATAGTGTATCATTAATAGTCGTGTCAAAGGGGATGATGATATGGATAAAATTATTAATTTTGCTGTAGTAGCACATGTTGATGCTGGTAAGAGTACTTTGGTGGATGCATTACTTAAACAAAGTGGTGTATTTAGAGAAAACGAAAATGTAGTTGACTGTGTTATGGATAGTGGTGATTTAGAACGTGAAAGAGGTATTACAATTACTGCTAAAAACTGTTCAATTAGATATAAAGATTATAAAATGAATATTGTAGATACTCCTGGTCATGCAGATTTTTCTAGTGAAATTGAAAGAATTATTAAAACAGTTGATACAGTTGTTTTACTTGTAGATTCTGCTGAAGGACCTATGCCTCAAACTAGATTTGTTTTAAAAGAGGCATTAAAGAATGGTTTAAGACCAATATTATTTATAAATAAGATTGATAAAAAAGATGCTCGTGCAGAAGAAGTTGTTAATATGACTTTTGATTTGTTCTGTGAACTTGGGGCAGACAATGATCAATTAGATTTTAGAATTATATATGGAATTGCTAAAGAAGGAATTGCTAAGTATGATGAAGAAGATGATAATAATGATATTATTCCTCTTTTAGATACTATTATTGAAACTACATCTGCTTTTGAAGGTAATGAAAATGATCCTTTACAATTTCAAATATCATCTTTAGATTATGATGATTATATTGGAAGACTTGGTATAGGTAGAATTAATAAAGGAAAAATTAGTGTAGGACAAATGGTTACTATTGCTAAGAATGATGGAAGTATTTCTAAAGAAAAGATTACTAAAATATTTGTTAATGAAGGTATTAAGAAAGTAGAAGTTAAAACAGCTTATTATGGTGATATTGTTACTATTGCTGGTTGTCCTGATATTTCAATTGGAGATACTATATGTGATAATGATCATATTGATCCACTACCTAAAATAGAGATTGAAAAACCAACTCTATCTATGAACTTTTTAGTTAATTCTTCTCCATTTGCTGGTAAAGTAGGTAAATATGTTACTAGTAGACATTTAAGAGATAGATTAATGGCAGAGTTAGAAAGAAATGTTGGTTTACTTGTAGAAGAATTAGAAGGTAATGATGGATTTAAAGTATCTGGTAGAGGGGAACTTCATTTATCTATATTAATTGAAAATATGAGAAGAGAAGGTTATGAACTTAGTGTTTCTAAACCGGAAGTTATTTTTAAGGAAATAGATGGAGTTAAATGTGAACCATATGAAAAAGTAATAATAAATGTACCTAATGAATATTCTGGAACTGTTATTCAAGATTTAAGTGAAAGAAAAGGTACTATGGAATTAATGGAGAATGCTGAAGAGAATTATGTTAGATTAGAATTTTCTTGTCCTACTAGAGGATTAATTGGTTATAGAAATAATTTTATTACTAACACTAAAGGAGAAGGTATTATGGTTAGAAGTTTTGATTCTTATAAACCATATGCTGGAGAAATAAGTGGACGTAAAAATGGAGTATTAGTTTCTATGGAAAGTGGTAAGACATTTGGTTATGCTCTTTATAATTTATTAGATAGAGGTACTATGATAGTAGAACCTGCTACTGAAGTATATTCAGGACAAATAGTTGGTATAAATAATAGAGAAAATGATTTAAATGTTAATCCATGTAAGAATAAAGAATTTTCAAATACTAGAAGTTCTAGTAGTGATGAGGCAATTGTTCTTCCAAAACCTAGAACATTTACATTAGAAGAAGCACTTGAATTTATTGAAAATGATGAGTTAGTTGAAGTAACTCCTGATGCGATTAGATTAAGAAAGAAGATATTAGATGAAAAAGAAAGATTTAGAAGTAATAGATAGCTTCTAAATCTTTTTACTTTACATAACGTTTATTAAAAAACTTGAAATTGTTAATTTTTAAATGATATTATAAATATGAAGGTAGGTAGATGTATGAAATACGATATAGAAACAGAAATAAGGAATCATTATGGAAGTAAGAAACCAAAAGATTCTTGGGATTATATCACAATGATATGCCGTGTTTTAAAAAGTATTGTTAAGTATCCTGGTCAATTAGCTTTTGAGAAGGAAGGAAATCTAAACATTATTAAATTTAAAACAGAAGAATGGGAAGGTAAAGCAACTTTTGGAGAAAACAGAGAAGATTTATCTTTTGAAGCTAGAAGTGCGAATGCTTTTCTACACAAAGCAAAAGGTGGATATATCATGGGTGTTCTTGCTCAAGATATTGATGGTGTAAAAGATGGATACTATGAAATGGTTATAAAATCAGATGTATATTCAAGTTATTATGTATATTATTATGATATGGAAAGTGTTGAATATTTTAAATCATTAAATAATGGTGAATTAATGGAATCTAGTAATTTAAAAAAGGCAGGAATAGTTCCTGATTCACATGATATGCACCCTGGAGGAAGGTATAATTTATATGATACTCTTGGAAGTGTATTAGTTAATAATTATTATGCAATGAGTGAATTTAATCATAGAGAAGATGGTAAAAAAAGATGATATTTAATATCATCTTTTTGATTTGCTAAATAGTTTAGCTACTTTAAATATTATGTCATTACTATTTTTAATAGCTATTTGTTTTCCTATTGCTTTTCCTCCAACTGTTAGAGAAGAAATAATTGAACTTATTAGTAGTACTGTTATTACTGGTGATAAGTTTATTTTTTGTGATAAAAGAATACCAATCATTGCAGAAATACTACCACTTACTATTCCACATATATCACCGATTACATCATTACATATTGAAGATACTTGACTTGCATTTTTTATTAAGTATACTCCTTCTTTTGCTCCTCTTATTCTTTTAGAGCTTTTAGCATGAAAATTAGCTTCTTCTGCAGTTAAAACAGCAGTACCAATCATATCAAATACTATACCAACAAATATAAATAAAATAGCTAAAATTGTTAGTATAATGATGTTATCAAATTCATTAACTATTATATTTGAAAATGCATTAAAAAACAGAGCTATTAGAAATGTAAGTAAGAATGCTTTTATAATCCACTTATTGTTTTTCATTTTTTCTCCTAAAAAAAAAGATTTGCATGGAATATTATAAATTAATTTTACGGCTTTGGTCGAGTAGACTTTCTCTTAAATTTACCTTTAGTTACCTGCCGGCGATTTCTCTTTAAAAATTTAAATCATAAGTTACCTATATGATCACTCGATCACCACTTAGTCCGCACTTCAATCCTTATAATATAGACACACTAGAGGTTTTCCCAAACAAACTATAGTCACTTTTATACGCTGTTGCAATTTACTTTTCAATTGTTTATCCCAGCAAATCACTCACGTCATGTGCTTTCATAATAGCCGATGTGATAAAAGGAGTTGTTATATATGCCGTTATATAAGTTCCTTAAATCTAAAATTATATATTCACCCCAATCTGGGCGAGAGAAGCAAAATATATAAAGTATCCATTTGCACAATTAATGGATTTTTAGCCCCATCTTCTAGTGGTATGTTTGACTAGCATAGTGCTCCACACACGTATAATTTTATCATGAATATTTAAAAATGTCAAAAAAATGGCCTTGTTTTCCTTGAAAAAAATAGATAATATGCTATAATCTTCAATATGAAAGGAAGAGGATTTTATGAGTTTTATTAAAGAAACCGAGATGTACTTAAAAGAAGTATTAAAGAAATGTGGTTATGAGTTAGAAGATATTACTTTGGAGTCTTCTTCACGACGTGACTTAGGTGATTTTCAAATAAATTGCGCGATGAGTCTAGCTAAGAAATATGGAAAGAATCCAAGAGAAATTGCACAAACAATTGTAGATAACCTAGATGATAGATTTGATAATGTTAATATAGCTGGACCTGGTTTTATTAATGTTAGTGTTAATGAAAATAAGATACTTGAAAAGATGAATAAAGCTATTAACAATTTTGAAGAATTAATAGATAAACAAGAAGAAAAGAAAATAATAGTTGATTATGGTGGAGCTAATGCAGCTAAAGCTCTTCATGTTGGTCATATGAGAGCAGCGAATATTGGTGAAGCATTAAAAAGACTTGCTAAGGTTCTTGGTAATAATACAATTGGGGATGTCCACTTAGGCGATTTAGGTAGACAAGCTGGAATGTTAATTTCAGAATATAAAAGAATGGAACCAAATTCAGTATTTTTTGATCCAAATTATAAAGGTGAGTATCCTAAGATTAATTTGACTATTAAGGATTTAGGTAAAATGTATCCAAAAGCTAATGTGGCTGCTAAAGAAGATCCAAAAAGGATGGAAGAAGTAAGAGAGATTACTGCAGAAATCGATAAAGGTCATAAAGCATATACTGAGTTATGGAAACAAATGGTAGATATATCTAGTATTGAAATTAAAGAAGTCTATGATAAACTAAATTGTCATTTTGAATTATGGGAAGGTGAGCTTAGTTCATTTAAATATATTCCTGCTACTTTAGATATAATGAAACCTTATTTATATGAATCACAGGGAGCATTAATTTGTGATGTAGAAGAAGAAAGTGATAAAAAACCAATGCCACCTTTGATGGTTATTAAAAGTGATGGAGCAACTATTTATGGAACTAGGGATTTAGCTACTTTATATGCTCGTGTTAAGAATTATAATCCTGATGAAATATGGTATGTAGTTGATGCAAGACAAAGCTTGTATTTTGAACAAGTATTTAGAGCTAGTTATAAAACAGGATTAGTTCCAAAAACTACTTTACTTGACCATTATGGTTTTGGAACAATAAATGGTAAAGATGGAAAGCCTTATAAAACAAGAGATGGTGGAGTTTTAGAATTAAGTGCATTAATGGATTTAGTTAGAGAAGAATTAAGTAAGAAAATGACTGATCAAGAAGATAAGGATAAGATTTTAGATATATTAACTATTGCTACTATAAAATATGCTGATTTACTACCTTTTAGAACTACTGATTATATATTTGATGTAGAAAAGTTCTGTTCTTTTGAAGGTAAAACTGGTCCATATATTTTATATACTATGGTTAGAATTAATTCTATTTTAAAGAAAGTTAAAACTAAATCTACTACTATTACTAAGATTAATAGTGAAACTGAAAGAAATATATATATTAAGTTATCAGAGTTATCTAGGGTACTTAATAAAGCTTATAATGAAAAAACTACTAGTTATATTTGTGAATATTTATTTGATTTGTGTAGTTTATTTAATAAGTTTTATGGTGAAACTAATGTATTAAATGAAAGTGATAAAGAAAAGAAGAGTTCTTATATAGCAATGCTTAATTTAATGTATAATACATGTAAAAGTTTAGTTGATATTTTAGCTATAGAAGTTCCAGATAAAATGTAGGGAATATCAAATATTTGATATTCTTTTTTTATTAAAAAACATATTGTTTAATATAGTTTTATATGCTATAATACTTTCGAACGAAAGTTCCTTGCTTCTTTATAGAAGCCGTTTAGACCAAAAGGAGGTGTAGTAATGAACAAATATGAAATAATGTTTATAGTAAGAGCTGATATCGATGAGAAGACTCAAAAAGATACAGTTAGTGCATTCGAAAAAGTACTTACTAACATGAAAGCTAAGATTGTTAATACTAAAGATATGGGGCAAAAGAAACTTGCTTATCCTATTAATAAACAATTAAGAGGTAACTATTATGTTCTTAATGTAGAAGCATCAGCTGCTGCAGTTAAAGAATTTGATCGTAAAGCAAAAATCGATGAAAATATCTTAAGACATATTGTCATAAGAGAAGAGGAGTAGTTAATGAATAAG
>JAEEGL015086181.1_pt1 | contig 36691 bp, 32 predicted proteins | sample 9134231 | NCBI WGS metagenome assembly JAEEGL01 (sample SAMN16246548, study PRJNA631951) | gut metagenome | biome: gut microbiome; feature: rumen; material: fiber-attached | host: Bos | place: Iran: Karaj | collected 2018-10 | reverse complement strand
TCTATTGCAAAGCCAAGGAGCTGGACGACAACGGCATGGTGACCGATTTCACCCTCATCAAGGAGATGGTGCACGGCAAACTCGACCACAAGTATCTGAACGAGGTGCTCGATTTCAACCCAACGGCCGAAAACATCGCCCACTGGATCGTCGAAACCGTGCCCAACTGCTACCGTGCCGACGTGCGCGAGAGCGCCAATAACCTGGCCACCTACATCAAGGACGAGGAGGAGTGAGGAGTTAGGAGTGAGGAATTCTAGAGCATCTAGAGTATCTAGAATATCTAGAATATCTAGAAACTAGGGACTAGGGACTAGAAACTAAAATGTACAAGGTTAACGAAATCTTCTGTTCGCTGCAGGGCGAGGGTTACAACACGGGTGTTGCCAGCGTGTTCATCAGGCTGAGCGGCTGCAATCTGCATTGTGACTTCTGCGACACCCGGCACGAAAAGGGCACAATGATGTCACTGCCTGAGATTGTCGAGGAAGTGATGCGGTACCCCAAGGCACCGCTCATCGTGCTCACGGGCGGTGAGCCATCACTGTGGATTGACGAGGATTTCGTGATGGGGCTCAAGCAGATGACGGGCAAACGCATCGCTATCGAGACCAACGGCACCCATCCCCTGCCCTACGGCATCGACTGGGTGACCCTGTCGCCCAAAACGGGCCTCGGCAACAGCGGCGATTTTCCCGTGGTGCTCACCCGCTGCGACGAACTCAAGGTGGTTTACCTGGGTCAAGACTTAACCCAATACGAAAACATTACTGCCACCCACCGATACCTGCAGCCCTGCTGGGTCGCCAACCCCGACCAATGCCGCAGCAACATGCAAGCCACCGTCCAGGCCGTACTCGAAAACCCTCAGTGGCGACTATCGCTGCAGACTCACCGCATCCTCAACATCAAGTAGCAACATTGTCACAGATTGTTACGTTCAACGCAACATACATGACTCGCATAACAAACGTCCGCACTCCATTGGCTGGAATGCGGACGTTTCTATTACTAACGTTTATCTGTTGGCCAGATTACTGACGGCCACTGAGGACAACGTCGCGGCTGGTCTTGGCGATGAGGCCCTGGAGGACCTTACCCGGGCCCAGTTCCTCGGCCTCGGTCATGCCGTCGGCAACCATGTTGGCAACGATGTGGCTCCAGCGAACGGGAGCGGTCAACTGTTGCAGCAGGTTGGCCTTGATTTCGGCGGGATCGGTGTGGGGCTTAGCGTCCACGTCCTGGTAAATGGGGCAAACGGGAGCCGAGAATTCGGCAGCCTCGATAGCCTCGGCCAACTCGGCACGGGCGGGCTCCATCAGGGGCGAGTGGAAGGCACCACCCACCTTGAGGGGTAACGCACGGCGTGCGCCGGCCTCCTTGAATTCCTCACAAGCAGCCTCGATGGCGGCAATCTCACCCGAGATGACCACCTGACCGGGGCAGTTATAGTTGGCAGGCACGCAGATGCCGTCGATGGTGGCACAGATTTCCTCCACCTTGGCGTCGTCCATACCGATGATGGCAGCCATCGTCGAGGGAGCAGCCTCACAAGCCTTCTGCATGGCCAGGGCACGTGCCTCGACCAGTTTCAAACCCTGCTCAAAGGGCAGCGCACCAGCGGCTACCAGCGCCGAGAACTCACCGAGTGAGTGGCCAGCAACCATGTCGGGCTTGAACTCGTCGCCCATGGTGAGGGCGAGGATTACAGAGTGCAGGAATACGGCGGGCTGGGTGACCTTGGTCTGCTTCAGGTCGTCCTCGGTGCCTTCAAACATGAGGTCGGTAATGCGGAAACCGAGCACCTCATTGGCTTTTTCAAACAATTCTTTGGCCTGGGGATTGTTGTCATACAGGTCCTTGCCCATACCGACAAACTGTGCGCCCTGACCGGGGAATACGAATGCTTTCATTTCTAGATACTTATTTGTAGTTAATGATGTTTCTTAATCTCAAAACGGCTGCAAAGGTAGTACTTTTTTGATAATAGATATAAAGATAAGAGATAAAAGATGCTTTTTTCATCGTCATTCAACGAATAAGCATCTCTTATCTTTTCTCTTTTATCTCTTAGCTAAACAAGGTATTTGGTGGACATCATTTATTGATGGGCATGGGCGGGCTAAAGCACCGCCCGGGCCAAACCATTAAATTACGTTAAATTGACGAGGAATAAGACTAAAGAGCGAGGCGCAATCCAATGCAGTCGACCGTGCTCGTCGGGTCGTAGCCAGCGCGGATCGACACACGGCAGCCGTAGCCGTAGTTGACCCAACTGCCACCACGGAACACGCGGTTATAGCCCGTTGAAGGACCGACAGGGTTGGTCTGCGCATCACTGCTGTAACTGCCATAGCAGTCCTGGCACCACTCAAACACGTTGCCGCTCATGTCATACAGACCCAATTCGTTAGGGGCTTTAGTGGCAACTATTTGTGTGCCATATCCTGCATTATCATGTGAGGGAATATTAAACCAAAACCACGCCACATCATCAGGGTTGTTGCTACCCGAGTATTTGTAGCCCAGGCTCAGGTTGCCGCCGCGGGCTGCAAACTCCCATTCAGCCTCGGTAGGCAGGCGGAACGTCTTACCTGTCAATTGGTTCAACTTGGTGATAAACGTCTGGCAATCGTTCCATGAGACGAACTCTACAGGACGCTGCAGGTTAGTGTCGTAATTGTTACGACTACTGAAGTAGCTTGGGTTGTTACCCATCACGGCCTGCCACAAGGCCTGCGTCACCTCGGTCTGGCCGATGCCGAAACTCGAGAGTGTCACCTCGTGGGTGGGCAGTTCGACATCGAAGGCATCACTTCCCTGTTCGGCAGTCGCGCCCATCGTGAAGGTACCGCCCTCAACACCCACCATTGTGAACGTCACGCCGTTCACAGTGAAGGTTTCGGTCTTCTGTTCGTCGGGATTCACGGGCTCATCCTTTCCGCATGATGTGGAAATTACTGTCATCAGAATCAACACAAATACAATTGAACTAACTCTTTTCATCATCGATTCATTTTATCTGTTATCTTTTATCTTATACCAAATATTCGGTGGGATCGTCGATGCCAGCGTCCTTGAGGGCCTGGCGGCGCTCGGTGCAGGTGCCACAGGTGCCGCAGTGCTTCTCACCGCCCTTGTAGCAGGAGTAGGTCTCGCTGTAGTCGAGACCCAGTGCGGCGCCATGACGGGCAATCTCGGCTTTGGACAAGTCGGTATAAGGCGCAAATACCTTGACGCCCTCGTAGGTTCCCGTCATCATCGCCGTGCTCATGGCCTCGATGAAGGGTGAACGGCAGTCAGGGTAGATGCTGTGGTCGCCGGCATGGTTGGCAATCATGACGCGCTTGAGGCCGTTGCTCTCGGCGATGCCACAGGCGATGGCGAGCATGATGCCGTTGCGGAAAGGCACCACCGTCGATTTCATGTTCTCGTCGTTGTAGTTGCCGTCGGGGATGGCGTCGGCACTCTCGAGCAGGGCGCTCTTGAAGTACTTGTGCATGAAGTCCAAGGGGATGATCAGGTGCTTGATGCCCAAGCGCTGGCAGTGCATAATGGCACAACGGCGCTCACGGCCGTTCTGCGTGCTGCCGTAGTCAAAGGTGATGGCCATGGCAATCTCGTCCTTGTACTCATAGAGCATGGTCGTCGAGTCCATGCCGCCCGAGGTGATGATAACTGCGTCTTTCTTTGCCATAGTCCTATCAATCGTTGTGGAAATTGCTGATCAAGCGGGCACGCACCATGTCCTGGTGCTCGCTGTCGCCGTAGTTGGCAAACGGCTTGATGCTGATGCCGCCGCGGGGGTTGAACAGGCCGATAACCTCCAGATACTTGGGATCCATGAGCTTGACCAGATCTTTCATGATGATATTGACGCAATCCTCATGAAAGTCGCCGTGGTTGCGGAAACTGAACAGATACAGCTTGAGGCTCTTGCTCTCGACCATGCGTACCCGGGGGATGTAGTTGATGATGATGTGACCGAAGTCGGGCTGGCCCGTTTTGGGACACAACGAGGTGAACTCAGGACAATCAAGCGTCACGACATATTCATTCTCAGGGTGCTTGTTCTCGAAGGTCTCCAGCACGTCGGGACGATAGTCAAACTCATAGGTCGTTCCCTGGTTACCCAGCAACGTCACGCCTTCCAATTCTTGATCAGTTCTTGCCATAGCATCTATTTTGATTCGTGTTTCGGACTGCAAAATTAGTGCAAGCAGAGCGAAATGCCAAATTATTTGGGCATTAACGAAGCATAGCATGATTTTGATGATAAAACGACAGAAGGCCGAAAAGGCCGCCCTTCGGCTAACACTAAGTCCGCATAGGGCAAACTTGATGTTAAGCAAAGGGTGGCCTTAAAATGAGATCGGGCACATCGCATGCGCTGGCCGTATTAGGGGGCGATTAGAGGGCCAAGCGGAGACCCATGGTGTCGTCGTAGGTTGACGGATAAGTGAAATTGCGATACGACACACGACAGCACTCACTGCTGCGGCTCCAACTACCGCCACGGAAGATGCGATAAGAACCCCAGAATGGGCCCGTCGGGTTGGTTTCTTCATCACTGCTGTAATCGCCATACCAATCCTGGCACCACTCCCACACGTTGCCCGACATGTCATATAAGCCCAACTCGTTGGGGGCCTTTGTGGCAACATGTTGAGTGCCATAGCCCGGCGTGCCGGCCTGCTGTGACGGGATACTGTTCCAATACCATGCCACATCATTAACGCTGCTGCTTCCGGCAAACCTGTAGCCCTGACTCATGATGCCACCACGGGCTGCGAACTCCCACTCGGCCTCGGTTGGCAGGCGGAATGTCTCACCTGTCAGCTGATTCAATTGCTCGATAAAGTCTTGGCAGGCATTCCAAGAGACACGCTCGACAGGAAACTGAGAGTCACCGGTATAATAACTCGGATTGTTGCCCATAACGGCCTCCCAGAGTTCTTGTGTAACCTCGGTCTGGCCGATATAATAATCGGACAATGTCACCCGATGGACAGGCCTCTCCCAGTCGTTAGCACCTAAACCTTGTTCACTGGTGGCACCCATTGAGAATGTACCTCCCTTGACTTGCACCATCGTGAACGACACACCGTTCACCGTGAAAGTCTTGTCACCAGTCGGAGCAGGGTCGTCAGGCCATACCCCTGTCAACAGATAATCAATTAGAGCAGTGACATCGTCAATACTCACCACACCATCTTGATCCACATCACCTCTGGGAAATTCCCTGTCAGCAGTAAACGATGACAACATCAACAAAAGCACACTTAAACAAATTGTTAATCTTTTCATAATCTTAAAAATTTTCTAAAAAACTATTCATAAATCAGCCACAAAAATACAAAAAATCCCGATGATTGAATAAGAAATGCCCCAAAAAACAATGAACAGAGAAAAACACCAACGGAGAATGTAGTGTGAATGCTAAGCAGACAGTAACGAGAAGAATCTCGCAAGAAAAGGAGATGCGTCATAATTGCATAGCATGAGATCAGGCCCATGCCTAGCACCGAAAAAAAAACCAAGATTAGAATAAAAGGTCCAAAGCGAAACGGGCGGCCTCGGGGCCTTGTGGAGTCGAACAGTCAAGACTCTGCAATGCTGTCTGCCGGACATTTTCATCAACGTCATCGCTACAGTTCAGCAACAGGTGGCGGCTGTAAGCAACAGTGAACTCGGGATGGCCTTGGAAGGTAAGCACTTGACGACCAATCCTGAAGGACTCGTTCTTGCAAAAATCGCTTGTGGCACACAGCTCCGCACCTTCGGGCAATGCCATGACCTGGTCATGGTGACTGTAGAGCAGGCGCATCTGCCCTTCGGGGAAATAGGATGCCATCTGCCGGTCAAGCACTTGCGATGACCTGATACCGGCGCCAAAACCACCGTCATATTTCTTGACCTCGCCACCCAAAGCCAAGGCGATGGCCTGATGCCCGAAGCACACGCCCATCAGTTTTGCGCCTCGGTTGTAGACTTTCTCTATCCATTGTCGCAAAGCGATAATCCACGGTTTTTCATCGTAGGCCGAATCCAGGCTGTCCGGTATCAGATAGAGCTCGCCCGTGTTGATGGCCGACGGCAATTCTCCCTGCCATGTCTGATAGATGGTGTAAGACGGTTTCTGCCCTATTGCCGCAAACAAGTCAAAAAACAGGGACTCGCAGTTTGGAATGAAGGCCGGCAAACGCCCAGGGAAGGTGTCACACAACAGGATGTTGATGTGAGGCGTCATAGTTCGTCGATTTCCTCGCCCGTGCGTTCCATGATGCTGGCGGCCAGGCCGTCGGCAGTTTGGATAAGGCTCACAAGCGGATAGAGCTTGCGGGCCGCGTCATAGTTGCGGACGTCCTCAAAGCTGTTCTGGTTAACGCCCCAGGCTCCCATGTGCCAACGGATGGCCAGCATCTCATCGTCATTCAACGGCAAGCCGCTGCACAAGAGCAGTGTGAGGGATTTCTCGCCATGTCCCATGGGAAAACTCTTGTAGGTGACCTTATAGCCCTCGGCATCTTCCCAAATGCCCAAGGCGTTCTTGCGTTTCTTGACCGACCGCTTGTAGATGTCGCACTTGCACACGTCATGCAACAGGCTGGCCAGGATGATGCTGTCGCGCTTCACCTCGTGCTCCAGGCTAGGCTCAAGAGCCTTCATCGCTTCCCAAACGGCAAGAGCCGCCTTGCAGGTGTTGAGCGAATGACGGGCCAGGCCGCCCTCGGTATTGAGATGATGCCCAGCCGAAGCCGGTGCCGTGAAGAAGCCCCACGTCTCTAAATCGGCAATCACATCCTCGATGCCCTCGCGCTCGGTAGAACGCAGCAACTCGAGGATTTCTTCCTTACAATTCTTATCGCTTGTTTTCATTGGTTGTCAGTTTTCAGTTTTCAGTCGTCACTTCTAACTCTTTTCGGTTTGTAACCGTGCTCTCGGCGATACTTGCGAACATCACGGAACAGGTCAGTGGCATAGACGAAATTGTTCAGGTCGTCGTTGTCCACATCATAAACCTCGTCCTTGGTGCCAATCCACCCCACATGTCCCTTGTTGATGAACACGATATTCTCGCCGATGCCCATCACCGAGTTCATGTCATGGGTGTTGATGATGGTCGTGATGCCGAACTCATGGGTGATGTCGCTCAGCAGCTCGTCAATCACAATCGAGGTCTTGGGGTCAAGACCCGAGTTGGGCTCGTCACAGAAGAGGTACTTGGGGTTCAAGGCAATGGCACGGGCGATGGCGCAACGCTTCTGCATACCACCCGAAAGTTCACTGGGGAACTTGTTCTCGCTGCCCGTGAGATTCACACGGTCGATACAGAACTGGGCACGGTCGCGCATCTCACTGTTGCTCATGCCGCCAAACATCACCAGCGGAAACATCACGTTGCCCATTACAGTCTCGCTGTCGAATAGTGCCGAGCCCTGGAAGAGCATGCCGATTTCCTTGCGCAATTCCTTGCGCTGCTTACGGTCCATCTTGGTGATGTCGCGTCCGTCGTACAGGATTTCACCCTCGTCAGGATCAAACAAGCCGACGATGTTCTTGATGAGCACAGTTTTACCTGAGCCCGACTGACCGATAATGAGATTGGTCCTGCCGTCATAGAGTTTGCAGCTCACGTCATACAGCACTTGACGCACACCACCCTCTTCCTTGAAGGACTTGGATATATGTTTTACTTCAATCATTGTTCAGTTGTCAGTTGTCAGTTTTCAAAGCAGCAAGAGGGTTAAAATGACGTCGGCAACAAGAATCATGATGTTACTCATCACCACTGTGTCGGTACTGGCCTGACCCACTTCAACCGAGCCGCCCTGCACCGTGTAGCCGTAGTAACAGGCAATAGTGGACATCAGGAAGGCGAACACCAGCGACTTGATTAAGGCGAACCACACATACCACTCGATAAACAGCGACTGGATGCCGAAGATAAACGTATCTGGCTCCACTATCCCTGTGATGATGCAAATGAGCCAACCTCCGAAAAGGCTCGTCGCCATACAAATGACCACAAGAAAAGGCAAAATCGTGATGAGAGCCAGAATCTTGGGCGCAGCCAGGAAATTGGCACTGTTGATGCCCATGATGTCAAGAGCGTCGATCTGCTCGGTGGCACGCATGGTGCCAATCTCGCTGGCGATGTTAGAACCGATCTTACCTGAAAGAATCAGGCATAAGATGGTCGATGAGAACTCCAGCAAAATGATCTCGCGTGTGGTCAAGCCCACCGTGTAGCGAGGCAACAGCGGGTTGGAGATGTTGAGCTTGATCAGAATAGTACACAAGGAACCAATGAACAGTGACACGATGATAATCAGCGGAATCGAGTCAATGCCCAACTTGTAGATTTCATTGATATAGCGTTTGAAGAACACCTTCCACTTGTCAGGGATGGCAAGAACCCTCCACATGAACATGCAGTAGTCCCCAAACTTATCGAGCATTTTAGTCAATAACATAACGTTCGTTTTATTTCAAACGACAAAAGTAATAAAAAGTTTTTAGTCCTTAAACCTTAGTCCTTAGTTTTTTAGTCCTTGTATTCTAAAGCTCCATGCACTGTGAACACAGGCGGCACCACGAGGGACCATCTCATTTTCCTTACAGGAGGGAGGACTCGTCGATGAGGTTGTTGAGCATGGCATAGACGGTGAGGCCGGCGACACTCTTGATGCCTGTCTTGTGAGTGATGTTCTTGCGGTGGCTGATGACAGTGTGGACACTGACGTTGAGAGCGTCGGCAATCTCTTTGTTGGTCTTGCCTTGCGCCAGCTGCACCAAGACAGCGGTTTCGCGCTTGGTGAGCTCATAGTTGCTTCTGGACGATTCCACTTCACCAGGCAAGGCTTGGGCCAACGTCTCGATGATGATAGCACGGCTGTCACGGATATCCACCACGGCATCGTAGTTCTTGAGCACTTCACGTTCGACATACTGATAGACCAAAGCCACCATCGCAACAGGATGCTCTGCACGCAACTTGGCGATGTTATCTATCAGCGTGGGGTTGATGAGCACGATGTCGGGATAAGCAGCGATCATCCGTTCCACCAGGTTGTCAGCCCCCATCTCAGGTTCCAGAACCTTGAAACGGATTTGCCCGTCCAGAATGGATTTCAGCCCCTCGATGATGAGTTCCGAGGGTTCCACGATTAAAAGTCGCTTTTTCATTTCCTGAGGATGGCGTTTTCAAGATGTTTAACCAGCGGCACCATAATTTTCTCTTCGATGAAGGTGTGTTTCTTGAGGTCTTCGCTCAATCGCAAGATGTCATCCACCACATCAAGCACATTATCGTCATCGACTTGAGGGGGCAGGTACTTGAACACGATGTTCAAGAGGTCATCGAGCTTGCCCTCGATATCGCTGTGCGTGTCAATAAACTCGCCGATGCTGTAAGTCGCGTCACGCTCTCCAGCCATCAGACCACGGATGTGGGGGAACACGTCACGCTCCTCATGGGCGAAATGCGCTTCCACCTCCTGCTTATACTCCTTGAAGAAACTGATGAAAACTTGTCCGATGCGGCCGTTTAGCTTTTGGGCGATGGCATCGAGATGGCACTCGATGTGAGGCAGTCGCTTATCGACATAGTATTTGTGGGATTTCTCCAAATAGGGAACAAGGCCCATCATGTCGGTACCAAGGATGGTTGCCGTCGAGGGCACATAGTTGTTGAACGTGTAGACGTTGCAAATGAGCAAGAAAAAGTCGGTATCCACCCCACTCGACTCGCATACGTCGGCAATGGAACGGTCCCCGAAACCCAATGAGATGCCCAATCGGGTCAGCATCGAGAGTAATGACGGATGGGCTGTTATCAAGTCACTCATGCGGCTTTCCCTCGAGAAAAGCCGGGATTTTGAATCTTTCATTTTTTCCAAATATTGATTTTATTGCCGCAAATGTAACACTTTTCCTCGACAAGGGCAAATCTTGTTAAATCCCTTAACGGTTAAAGAAACCATCCTTGCCAAAAATGAGCAAACGGCTGATGTCCCATGCCTTGAGTTGATGAGGTGTGAGCGAGGTGCTATCACCGATAACCGACATGTTGCGAGGCTGGATGGCACTGCAGACGGGATAACGCAAGATGCTGTAGCCCAGCCCTTTCCATTGATAAGAATTTACACCCATCACATCCAGCAACGTCGGGAAGACATCCACTTGGCCGATAACCTCGTCATGCCTCAGTGTGGTGTCGCAACCTGTGATAATCATGGGAATACCCCAATCATCAGGAACGAATTCATAGTCGGAACGACCTTGAACTCTGTTGAGATATATCTGGGTGTGGTCGCTCACGATGGCGACTATCGTGCTGTCCATGAGGCCTTTCACGCGAAGTTCATCAATAAAGGCACCAATACAACTGTCAGTCACATTCACACAGTTCAGGTAGCCACGTGCCTCAGCATTCAACGTGTCGCTGGCCGTTATCCACGATTCCCGTACCTTGCCATCAGTATAAGGAGCGTGCATCGTCATGGTAACCATTTCAAGGAAAAACGGATGTTTCATGCGGTCGATTAGGGAGGCCGAGAAATCGGTCAATGCCGCATCGTCGATGTTGTCATGACGTGCAAAGGCTCCTGCAGCCATCAGGTGTTCACGAGTGTAAAGGGTATCAAAACCATAGGTGCGGGCTGTGACATTCTGGTTCCAGTTCACCCCAGGTGTACAGATGACCTCACGGCAGTCGTAACCCTCAAGCGCAGCTGCCAACGATGGATAAGGTCCATTGCCATGATGCACAGCGACCACGCCGTCGCGCAAGGGCAAGAGACCCGTGTTGTAGATGAAATGGGCATCGCTGGAGTGTCCGTGACTGGTCTGGAACAACACGTGCGGGGCGTAGATGACACTGTCTCCCTCCACTAGGCGGTTGAGCACAGGGGTCACCTCGCGTCCATCCACACGCATGCCAATGGGCCATGTGTGCAACGACTCAACAATGACGAGCACCAGATTGCGACGCTCAACACTAGAGAAAGCATTGTCAGCATATTGCGGGATATCATGGGCCAAGAAATCATTGACCATGGCCCGTTCCTCTTCGGTCACACTGTGATCGTTGACGACAGCCTCATGCAAAGAAAAGGCACAATAAGGTATGAAACCGTTTTGGGCAAAATAATCGCGATTGCTGAAGTTGTAGAAAAACCGTTTTTCGTAACTCTCAGTGCCATCAACGAATCCGACAACTCCAACAACCAGACTGGCCAGCAGGGTCACCAAGAAGGGTTTGAGTCGGGCGGAACAGCACTTATCATTCTTGCAGAAGCAACAGATCGTTATCAGCAACAAGAATGGCACCACAATCAGCAGGTCTTGCCAACGTAGTAATGCCAGTGTGCTTGCAAACAGCGTGGAATTGACGTTGGATGTCATCGTCAGGCTCTGCCAGGGCATCAAGTCGTCATAGGCACGGCAATAGCACAACTGCATCAGGCACCATGCGGCAATCAGCACCAGCGGAATCCACACAAGCCAGCGCCAACGGCGACGCAACAGCCAATAAGGCGAGAGCAGCAACAAGGAATTGGCCACCGAGATGGCCAGCACGTGCCATTCATGAAACATGCGCCCCACCCCGCCCAATTGTGTATCCAGCGCCACGACAAAGAACTGCCATGCGGCCAACAGCACACAAGCCACAAAAAACAGTGTGCCATATCGCCCGCTATGTCTTGACGCACCTTCCATCCAATCTGTTAATGCGAATGCTATACCCTCTTGATGATGTGAGACACCACACCCCAAACCTGAAAATCACTGTCTTCGCTCACTTTCAACTCAGGGAACGCTGCATTGGCGGGTGTCAGATAAATGCCATCGTCACGCACCGACAACCGCTTGACAGTGAAATCACCGTCGATGAAACACACTGCGATGTTCCCGTTTTGAGGCGTGAGCGAACGATCGATGATGAGCAGGTCACCCTCGTTGATGCCGGCATCCACCATCGAATTGCCTATCACTCGGGCACAGAAGGTCGCTGCCGGATTAGTAATCAGCGCACGATTCAGATCGATGCTGTCGGCATATTCGCCTTGGGCAGGACTCGGGAAGCCGGCCTGCACACGGCTTTCAAAAAACTGGAGTCCTGAGGTCTTTTCCTCAGATTTCACTTCAGATATCTTGATATTCTCCATTATTCACACCTTTATTATCTGGCCGTCATAGGCCAATTCCACCCCAGCAGGCAAGAGTTTCGGCGACTCGGCATGAAAGCCCATGCGGTCGCTCATGTGGATGAGTAAAGCGCGGCCGGGCTTAATGCGTTCTATCACCGCCAATGTCTCGTCAAGACACATGTGTGAAATGTGCTCACCCTTGACACGCAATGAGTTAATGACCAGTAATGGCACTCCTTTCAAGTTCTCAATCACATCGTCGGCTATCGTCTTGGCATCGGTGATATAGGCCAGCGGTCCAATACGGAAACCGCAGATGGCCAACTTGTAATGCATCACGGGAATCGGCTCAACACGCACACCCTCGACCAAGAACGGGTCATTTCCGATCACGTGCTCCTCGAAGTGAGGCACACCCGGATAAGGATTCTCAGCAAAACAGTATGGAATCCGCTGGTGCAAGTCACTCAGCACATCAGGACGGGCATATATCGGCATTGGCCTCTCAAAACAGTAGGCGCGCAAGTCGTCAAGCCCTGCCACATGGTCAAAATGGATGTGTGTTAACAAGACCGCATCGATATTGTCATCGCTGGCACGCAACATCTGTGTGCGGAAGTCAGGACCACAGTCAATGAGCAATCGCACTCCCTGATAGCGCACGATGGCCGATGTCCGCAAGCGTTTATCCCTTGGGTCGGCGCTCATGCAAACGGAGCAACTGCACCGTAGCATGGGCACTCCTGTCGATGTCCCTGTCCCCAAAAATTCTATCTCCAGAGTCGTGGGTGTCATTATCTCCTGAATTGTTTTAGCAAGCCGTCAACAAAATAAAGGTAGGACCCGCCATCATAGTACCAATATTCCCGCATCCCGCGCTGGTCAGGATTCTCGTTAATGCGTTTGGGAGAACCAAGCGACAAACGGCATTCCTCCTTGGTCATACCCTCAACCACCTCGCCTCGGGTTATGTGCAGCCAATTAGAATCGGTAATTTCGGGATAAGCAAGATGGGGGTCGCTGGCAACAAACATGGCATCAAAATCACGACCATGCATGGTGGAAGTATTATTGTTCATCCACACCATGGCACGCTCTCCAGTGTCAATCGTGGTGAATAACACCCGTAACGGCAACACTGCATTGCCCGGCAGGACACTGTCGATGTGCACCTTGATGAAGTGTCGCCCGCTGATCATTTGCTCGGACTGGCGGTCATACCAGATTGGGGTGCGGATAAAGAAATCTTTATCCACCAGCTGACGCGCAACATGTTCCACCATGTCCATGTCGATGAGCATGGGTAACGAGAAACCGGAACGATAAGTGTCAGCAACCTTGCCATAGCGGTAAACAAGTTCCAGGCCTGTCACCTCGTCATCAAAACAGATTGACAACTGTCGGCGATCATCCCCGTCAAAATACAAGCCGTCTAACTCACTACTGTTATACACGAGAGTGTGACCAGCAAGTCGCAGGGTATCTTTATCGTAACCGGAAACATAGGCCAGCATCTCTTTCACCCTGTCATCGGCCACATAGAAACGTTTTCCTGGTTTCCATGCCGGCAATGAGTCCCTATAGGCATCAAGAGTCACAGCAGGTTGGCGACTATTCACCTGATCCATGACACGTTGCACGTCTTTGTCGGTCACATGTTCGGTCAGCTCAATGCCTGTTCCGCATGAAGTCACAAGCACGCAAAACACTGCTATCATCGCCATATGGCGACGACACCGCATCTTAACACGTGCCGACAGGGATTGCATCTTATTTTGTCTCTTGAGATGCTTGAAGCATCGCGTCAATCACTGCTGTCACGGCATCAATGGACATATTGCCATTCATGACCTCATCTCTTACTTGATTGACAATGGTATCGCCTGGTACACCCTGCTTAAGACGCTGTATAGCGATAAAGGGGGCATTGCGTTCACGGGATTCCTTCACGGCTTCGCGGAACAATGCAACATTAGCAGTGTCACCCGAGGCCACAAGCTGTTGTTGTATCGACAAGATGCTGTCTTCAAGAGCCAACACTGCATCACCATTCTCCTGCTGGCACAACTCATCAAGTTGTTTTGACATCTGTTCACCCTGAAGCTTGTAATCGGTCTTTTGGCAGCCCGTCATCGTCATAATGACAACAACGGCCACCATCCATAAAATCTTTTTCATGTTCTTTAAAATATCATTATTTTTCTAATTCTCCAATCATGTCGTCTGATTCAATGCGCGGCTCAAAGCTGTAGCCAACTGATCAGGGCATGACGTGCTCTTGTAACCGCAACGGATGCCTTGAAGCTTGCTGATTGCCTCGCTGGCTTTCATGCCACGCACAAGAATTGAGATTCCCTGCAAGTTGCCATTGCAACCGCCATAGAACTGCACATCACGGATAATGCCTTGCTCATCAATGTCAAAATCGATTTGAGAAGAGCAAGTGCCTTGCGTATAATAGGTATATTTCATGTGTCTATTTGTTTTTTCTTAAACATTTAACAAATCTGTCATGCGACGCAAATCAAGAATGCGCAGCACATTGCTGTCATACTCGATCATCTCCATATCAGACAATTTGTCCAACGTTGAGATGAAAGTTGTGCGCTGAGTCCCCAGCAAGGCACAGATGTCTTTTTGCTTATAGTGGAACATGACATCTGTAGCACCCGAAACGACCATCGTGTCAACCAGCATGGCCAAGCGTTCAATGACAGACCCGTCTTTGGCCATCAGCAATGAAGAGACATTGCGTTGGCTGCCAGTTGACAAGTAATTCAAGATATTGAACAGGAACACCTTGTCACTGTTCAGCATCTTGATGTAGTCGCTCTTGCGCAATTGCAGAATGCCACATGGACCGGCAGCGACAGCAGTGAATGGATAGGTTGTCTCTTTTCCGAAAAGATAATCAGCAGCAAGCACATGTGGCGTTTCCAGAGTCTGTGATAAGGTGACACGCAGATTAGCGAAAGAGACATCCAACCTCACCTTGCCCGAGACAATGAATCTCATGTGAGTGCATGGATCCCCAGGGGCGAAAATCTGCTCTCCATTGCGGAATTTCAGGAAATGAAAAGGCAGTTTCTCGACCAGTTCAGTAATCTTTTCAGCGCTAACACCCTGAAAAAGCGGCAACTGCATCAACTGTTGATACATGCTGTTCATAGCCAGTTCCTTTTATTCTACTTGCTCAACGACGCAATGAGTTGCTCGAGCATCAACGTTTGTTGAGTGCCCGCATTCATGTCCTTAAGCGTGATGGTGCCGTTCTGCATCTCATCAGCCCCCACAATAGCGACGAATGGAATCTGCCTGTCGTTGGCATAGTTCATCTGCTTTTTCATTTTTACACCGTCGGGATACAACTCGGCACTGATTCCAGCATGACGCAATGCCATGATGTGGCCCAGCGATGCGGTAGCCTCGGCTTCACCAAAGTTGACGAACATCACCTGTGCCGTTGCCATAGTGTCGGCGGGATACAGGTCGAGGGCATTCAGCACATCATAGATGCGGTCTGCGCCAAAACTGATGCCGACTCCCGACAAACCCGGCATTCCGAAAACGCCCGTCAGGTTGTCATAACGGCCTCCACCCGTGATACTGCCGATTGCGGTGTCAAGAGCTTTCACCTCAAGAATGGTACCGGTATAGTAGTTCAAGCCTCGTGCCAACGACACGTCGAGTTCGACATGAGCACGAGTTCCCAACTGAGCCACATGATTGAGCACGTAACGCATTTCCTCAATACCCTTCATGCCAATCTCGCTAGAAGCCAGCATTCCGCTCAGTGCCGTCAAACGCTCCTCATTTGTGCCGTCAAGCGCCAGTAGTGGCTGCAGGATGTCGATGGCTTCGTCGCTCAAACCCTTCTCCCTCAATTCGGCATTGACATTTTCAAGACCAATCTTATCGAGCTTATCAATGGCGACGGTAATATCAACGATTTTGTCGGCGGCTCCTATAACCTCGGCAATACCGCTCAAGATCTTACGGTTATTCAGCTTGATGGCCACATTGATATTGAAGCGCTTGAACACCTCATCAATCATCATCACCAGTTCCACCTCATTGAGCAAGGAGTCACTGCCCACAATATCGGCATCGCACTGATAGAACTCACGATAACGGCCCTTCTGAGGGCGATCGGCGCGCCACACGGGCTGAACCTGATAGCGCTTGAACGGCATCTGCAGGTCATTGCGGTGCTGCACGACATAGCGGGCAAAAGGCACTGTCAAATCATAGCGCAGGCCCTTCTCACTGATCTTTGTTGTCAAGTGCAGGGAGTCATGGGCCGACAGCAAATCGTCGGGCGCATCCTTGAGGTAATCACCGCTGTTCAGGATTTTAAACAGTAATTTATCACCTTCCTCGCCATACTTGCCCATCAATGTGGACAGGTTCTCAACAGCGGGAGTCTCTATTTGCTGGAAGCCATAGAGCAAGAAAACGTCCTTGATGGTGTTGAAAATATAGTTGCGACGCGCCATCTCGATGGGCGAGAAGTCGCGTGTCCCCTTTGGGATCGATGGTTTTTGTGCCATTATCGATTAATCAAATAGTTTATTTCTAATTTATAATGTGTTAAACTGGTTGTTATCTTCTTCTCCCCAAGAAAACAGCCGCATAGTAAAGCAATGTGGCGAGAGAACCGACAGCTGCCACAACATAGGTGTAGGCCGCCGCACGGAGTGCATCCTTGGCTTGAGTCAGCTGCTCACCACTGGCGATTCCAGAACCCTCTAACCACTTGATGGCTCGGTGACTGGCATCCACTTCAACAGGCAGGGTCACAAAACTGAACAGCACTGTTAATGCGAACAAGGCAAGACCGACATAGAGCGGAATCGGTGTCACCTCCACAATCGCGATACCCGCAAGAAGCACCCACTGCACTGTCTTGGATGCAAAAGAGACAATGGGAACCATCTTGGTGCGCAGTTGCAACATGCTATAACCCACATGGTGCTGCACAGCATGGCCACACTCATGAGCCGCCACGGCAGCGGCAGCGATGCTAGTAGTGCCATACACCGGTTCACTGAGGTTCACCGTCTTGTTGGCAGGGTTGAAATGATCTGTCAACTGACCTTTCACACTGGTCACTTGCACATCACCACAACCATTCTGCTGCAACATGGCGTTTGCCACATCACGGCCAGCCATCGGCACACCCAAAGGCACCTTACTATACTTGGCAAACTTAGACTGGAGGGAGTTCTGAACCAAAAAGCTCACCACAAAGATAACTCCCATTAAAATGTAAATCATAATATTTTTTTAATTGTTAGACAAAAACACTGTACTTTGGCACGGAATTTGTAGAATGGCTCCTGGACAAAATTCCGCCCTGCAAAGTTATAGAAAATTAGTGCAAGTTGAACACAAAAGCAAGATTTTATTTTGATTTTGTTGAAACGCAGCCTAATAAAAGGAATTTTGACTGCATAACGACTGAAAAGGCTAATAAAAGTATTAAAAAATGAAAATTGGGAGCAAAAAAATTTGGTAATTCAAAAATAGCCGTTACATTTGCGGCGTTGAATCGTTTTATTATTATTAATCATTTATTTAAAAGTTGTTTTATTATGAAGAAGTTATTATTGATGTTTGCAGCTGTTGCTGCTATCGCATTTGTTGGTTGCAAGACCGAGAACGCTCAGCCCGCTGAAGGTGAACAGACCGACAGCATCGAGGCACAAGCCCCCGAGTACACTGTAGAAAGTGTTACCACTGACCTGATGAAGTTTGTTGAGGCAAAGGACGAGGCCGGTACTTTTAACTTCCTTGATGGCCTGAAGAAGACCGCTGAGGATCTCCTCAACGCTAAGGATGAGAACGGTTATTTCAACCTCATGAACATCATCCAAAAGGTTTGGGAAGCTAACAAGGACAAAATCACTGAGTTACTGCCTAACGTTGCTGCCAAGATGGCTGACTACATCACCATTCCCGATGCTATGAAGCCCGCTTTTGACAAGTTTGTAGCTGACGCTGCTCAGAAGGCTGGTGAGGTTGTTGACGCTACCGTTGACGCTGCCAAGGAGAAAGCCGGTGAGGCTGTTGACGCTGCTAAGGAGAAGGCCGGTGAGGCTGTTGACGCTGCCAAGGATGCTGCTGGTGATGCTGCACAGAAGGCTGCTGACGCTCTGAAGAACTAATTTAGACAATTAGATTATTCCTGATAACTAATCAAGGCTGATCCTTAACGGGTCAGCCTTGATTGTTTTTATATTCAAACTATTATCGTTCCAATGATTGGTAGGCTAATCGTTCATCGCCATTGAGCAGATAGATGATACCGCAGTAGGCAAAGCCATAACGTTCGATGACATGACGCATAATGACATTGTCGCGGTGAGTGTCGATGCGCAGACAGCCAGCAACAGCCATGCAGTAGTCCATCACATCGTTAAAGACACCATGACTGGCGGCAGTGCTGGCCAAGCGGTGCACAACATAATAAGGTTCATCGTCCAACCACTGGCCCTCATAGATTTCCTTGTAGGTGGGTTCGGGGCCAGGGATGAAGGCGAACGAAGCAATTACCTCTCCACTACCCTGCTCCACGCACAAATAGCAATGACCATTATTGATGTCATTCACAATAGTCTCCTCGCTAGGGTAACCATCAATCCACTGGTTGACGTTGCCGCATGAGCGCATGATACCACGAGCCTCCTCGATGAGTCCCATGATGACGGGCACATCTTCCATCGCTGCTTTCCTGAACGTCCTGTTCATCTCTTGATTAGTCATTTAGTTGAGACAATACCATCGCGTCGCATCATGGCGTCGATGTGAGGTTCACGTCCGCGGAAGCGCTTATAGAGTGTCATCGGAGGCTCTGTTCCGCCTCGCGAAAGGACATTCTCAACCCACAAGCGAGCTGTTTCGCGATTGAAAATTCCTTCTTGCTTGAACTTGTCGAAGGCATCACACTCGATTACCTCAGCCCATTTATAGCCATAATAACCCGCTGCATAACCACCTGAGAAAATGTGCGAAAACTGTGGTGACATGATGCATCCCTCAACCGGATCAAATGCTTGCACGTCCTTGGTTGCCTCATGTTCAAAATCAAAATCACTGCCTTGGTATGGCTCAGTTATGGTGTGCCAAGCCATGTCAAGATAACCGAAACCTAATTGACGCACACAACCATAGGCCGCACCATATTGTGAAGATGCGACCAAACGATCTATCAGTTCCTGTGGCACGGGGTCTCCTGTCTCGTAATGACGAGCAAAACTGTCGAGGAACTCTCGCTCGTAAACGTAATGCTCATTGAACTGGGATGGCACCTCGACAAAGTCTCGATAGACATTGGTCCCTGACAAGGACTGATACTTGCATCGAGTCAACAACTGATGCAGTGCATGGCCAAACTCATGCATGAAAGTCTCAACCTCTCTTACTGTGAGTAATGAGGGTTTGGTCTCGGTGGGACGAGTGAAGTTCATTGTCAAGGTAACCAGTGGGCGCACATCATTGCCATCATCGTCGATGTATTGCTCACGGAAGCTGGTCATCCAAGCCCCACTCTGCTTTGAAGCACGCGGGAAAAAGTCCAAATACAGCATTCCCACCTCTTTGCCATCTTCATCGGTCACGTTATAAACTTCAACCTCGGGATGGAAAACCTGAGCGTCGTGGTTCGGCGTAAAACGCAAGCCGTACATCCGCTTCGCAAAGCCGAAGACGCCTTTGGTCACCTGTGACAACTCAAAATAAGGGCGCAGCAACTCGTCGTTGATTTGAAACATCGAGTCCTTCTCTTTGTTGCTGTAATAGGCATAGTCCCACGGCATGATATCGACAGGTTTGCCCTCTAACCGGCTGGCAAATGCCGTCAGCCGCTCCATCTCATCGCGTTCCACAGGAAGATAGGCGTCACGCAACTCGTTGAGCATGTTATAGACGTTCTGGGCATTCTCGGCCATCGTGTGTTGCAACTTATACTCAGCAAAACACTTGCACCCCATCAATCGGGCGAGTTCCAATCGAGTGTTTGCAATATCGCGCAGGATATCCAAGTTACAGTACTCGCCATCGGTACACTGGCGATTATACATCTTATAGAGTTGCTCGCGCAAGTCTCGGCGGTCACTGTATTTCATGAATGGGCCAAAGCTGGGAGCATCGAGAGTGACCAACCACTCGTCCTTCCTGCCCTTGTCTTTAGCTGCCTGCTTGTAAGCATCAAGGGCGCTCTCGGGCAAGCCGCCAAGGTCGTCCTTACCGAGCCACAGTTGGTACTTTGGCTTCTCCTTGAGATTGTTCTGGTCAAACTTCAAGGTCAATTCGGTCAATTGCTTGGAGAGCATGCGGTAGCGGTCACGATCAGCCCCTTGCAGATTCGCTCCACTGCGGATAAAACCGTCATGGGTCTCACGCAATAGCATCTTGTCCTCCACATCATGACTAGAGACATCAAAATGATCGTGCACATATTTCACACGCTGCCACAACTGCTCATTGAGCGTGATGCTGTTAAAGTGCTCGCTCAACAATGGAGCCATGCGCTCGCTGATTGCCATCAGTTCATCGTCTGCATGGCATGAGAGCATGGGATAGAATATGCCCAAAACACGGTTCAGAGTTCTACCAGCGCGCTCCAGAGCAACAATGGTGTTCTCGAATGTCGCTTCGGCTTCATTGTCAGCAATAGCCTTTATTTCATTCTCATGTTCTTTGATACCCTGACGAATGGCGGGTTCAAAATCGGCCGTTGTAATGCGGTCAAATGGAACTGTTCCGCCTGTAGTCTTGAAAGGGCTTAAAAAAATATTATTACCTATCATAATTCTGCTCTCGTTTACCTTTATTTTCTACCTATTCCAATTCCACCACTGTAATGCCGGCACCGCCGAACTGCACATGCTCGTCACGGAATGTTTTCACGCCGTCAACAGTGCGCAAATACTCTCGAATGGCCACTTTCAATGCACCCGTTCCTGTACCATGCAGGATGCGCACACGCTGAGCAGTGAACTGAATAGCATCATCGATGAAATAAGTTATCGCCTGCAGAGCCTCATCGGCACGCATTCCTCGCACATCAATGTCAGGTTTGAAATTCAGTTGTCTTGACCTGATTTCGTCAGTCGTGGATCGGCTGAGCGACTCGGCCTTGGGCATCTTCTCCTTGCGCATGGTGCGTTCCACTTTGTCAGCCTCGATTCGTGTCTTGATGTTACCGAAAGCCACCAATGCATACTTCTCATCAATGCTGATGAGTGTACCCACAGTAGTGGTGCCCTTGAGAACCACATTGTCCCCTGCCTGCAAAGGCCTGTTTTTCGGTTCCACGGGCTTTGGAGTTCTCTTGGGTTGCTTGCGGCGCTTCTCTTTTGGAGTGAGTTCTTTGAGACGCTCCGGCTCTACAGTATCCTCGGCATTGAGGCGCTGCTTGAACTCATCAAGTTGGCGCCGCAACTCCTTGGTGCGCTCTCGTTCAGCCTGCTCATTCCGAATCGCCTTGATTGTGCGCTCGATCTGAGCATTGCTGGTGCGCAGAATTTCCTTGGCCTCGCTGTGGGCATCTTGTATGATTTGCCGGTGTTCGGCGCGTATGCTGTCCAAACGCTCGTCATAGTCGGCTATCATCTGGTCAAGGCGTTTCTCTTTAGCGCGTATGTCCTGACGCTTATTCTCCCAATAACGGCGGTCACGCACAATATCGAGCAAATACTTGTCCATATTGATATAGTCACGGCCCACAATCTCACCTGCTTTGTCGATGACTTGCTGGGGCAGCCCCGTCTTGCGGGCTATCTCGATTGCGAAGGAACTTCCCGGATATCCTATCGACAACTGGAACAATGGCTGCATGCGCTGCCTGTCATAAAGCATCGCACCATTGATCACACCATCGGCTTCATCGGCAAAATGCTTCAGGTTCTGGTAATGGGTGGTGACGACACCCATCACTTGGCGTTCATTGAGCTGTTCTAGGATGGATTGGGCTATGGCTCCGCCAATCTGGGGCTCGGTACCGCTGCCCATCTCGTCGATGAGAATGAGAGTCTCCTTGCCGCCTTTCGACAAGAAGAGTTTCATGTTCTGCAAGTGGCTGCTGTATGTGCTCAGGTCATCCTCGATGCTCTGCTGGTCCCCGATATCGATAAAGATGTCGTGAAAAAGGCCCATGTGCGAGTTGTCGTGCAACGTGGGTAACAGGCCACACTGCATCATGTATTGGACCACGCCCACTGTCTTGAGGCACACCGACTTGCCTCCGGCATTAGGCCCGGAAATGACAAGAATGCGGTCTTGTTTATTCAAGGAGATATTGAGTGGCACTACCTGCTTGCCCTGGGTGCGCAGTGAGAGCATCAGCGCGGGATGGATGGCACTATACCATTCCACCACGGGTTTGCGATCGACATGGCACATCTGGGCGCCCACATCTTGCGCGAACAAAGCCTTGGCACGGATGAAGTCCAGCTGCCCCAGAGTCTCGAGCACTCCTGCCAACTCATCAAGGTGCGGACGTATCTGGTCGGTGACCTCGGTGAGGATTCGAATGATTTCGCGGGCAATCTCGGCCTCGGTCTCTCGAATGCGGTTATTCGCTTCGACGATAGCATCGGGTTCAATGAATACGGTTTTTCCCGTGGCACTCTCGTCATGGACAATACCATGCAGTTTGCGCTTGTTCATCGCGCTCACAGGCAACACCAGCCTGCCGTCACGCAGCGAGGGTTGCACATCGTTCTCCAGGATACCATCCTGTTTCCCCTGAGTGATGATGCGCCGCAGTGTGCCATTGATGCTGCTGGTTACTCGGGCGATAGACACGCGCAACTCATGCAGATGCGGCGAAGCCGTGTCCTTTATATTACCGGCCTTGTCCAGGACGTGACCGATGGCTGAACTCAATTCGGGAAATGACTGCATTCCGCTTGTCAACTCACGCAGACGGGGATAAGGTGTGCCCGATTCTGCATCACCGGTAAAAAAACGGACCACCTGAGAGACCGTTCCCAACAAACGCTGCAGGTCGAACAGCCGTTCGACCGACAGGAACGTGCCTGGGGTGGATACCTCCTTGAGCACGACGCGCAAGTCAAAGTAGTAACTCAGCGGGAATTCTTTGCCAGTTTGCACGATGGAGAGGAATTCGTTGGTCTCTTCGAGCCATCGCAGCACCTCATCGCGACGCGCCGAAAAACGCAGACGGGGCACGTTAGCGACACCCAACGCGCTCACACAATGGCGTTCCAATTCGCGCCTGACAGCATCAAAACCTATCTTTGTCTCAAAATTCGAGGGATAAATCATCGCACAAAAGTAGTGTAAGTCGAGCACAAAACAAAATTTATTTTGATTTTGTTGTGACGCAGCCTGCTTTATCAAAAAGCAGACATTTTTCGTCATTCAACGAAATATTTGTACCTTTGCGACATCATCAATCAAATCTTATTTGTCTGATTTATGAAAAAACTGTGCTCTGTGGACGGTTATCACTACCGAAAACGGAGCGCTTTTTCTTTTTATTCTCTTAAATTATGCGTTGTTCAAAAAATTATAACTACATTTGCGAGTTATATCTAAGAAGTAATTAACCTATAACATTAATAACAAACTCATTTTTTATGAAGAAATTCTTATTATTATTGCTCGCATCGGCTGTTTCCATCAATGTTTTAGCCGATGACAAGGTTGTTATCCCTGACAGTACCGGTTTCAAGTTCACCGACACCAAGGAGATTCGTCACACCCCCGTCAAGGACCAGAACAAGTCAGGAACTTGCTGGTGCTACTCAACCAACTCATTCTTTGAGAACGAGATTCTGCGCATCACAGGCAAGGAGGTTCACCTGAGCGAGGGCTTTGTAGTCAACCATTGCTACTATGACAAGGCCATCAAGTACATCCGCATGGATGGCACGATCAACTTCGCCGAGGGTGGCGCTGCCGAGGACGTTCCTTATGTTTGGCGCAAATACGGTATGGTGCCCAACGAGGTGTACACCGGCATGACTTACGGCGACAAGAAGTTCGACACCCACGAGTTGACCACACTGCTGAGTGGGTATCTTGGCACCATCAACAGGAACAGCCGCGGCAAGCTCACTCCCGCGTGGATGGACGGCCTGAGGGGCATTCTCGACGGTTACATGGGCAAGATGCCCGAGACTTTCGTGTATGAGGGCAAGACCTATACCCCGCAGACATGGGCTGCCAGCCTGGGTCTTAACATGGACGACTATGTGCCCATCGCATCGTTCACCCATCACCCCTACTATCAGCCCTTCATTCTTGAGGTGGCCGACAACTGGCTGTGGTCCAGCTATCAGAACGTGCCCATCGACGAGCTGCTCGAGATCGCCAACTATGCCATCGACAACGGATACAGCATCGCTTGGGGTTCAGACGTGAGCGAGAAGGGATTCAAGTGGCGCAATGGTTATGCCATCCTGCCCATCAAGAAGGACGTTCCCGATGCTGCTGGTACCGACATGGCTCGTTGGGCACAGCTCAGCGACAAGGATCGCGAGGCCGAGCTCTGGGACATCAAGGGTCCGGTTAAGGAGCAGTGGGTAACCCCCGAGGAGCGCCAGGAGATGTTCGACAACAAGGAGACCACCGACGACCACGGCATGGTAATCATGGGCAAGGCTGTAGACCAGGAAGGCAACAAGTACTTCAAGGTGCAGAACAGCTGGGACACCAACCAGCTCTATGAAGGCTACTTCTATTGCAGTGAAGCCTTCTTCCGTGCCAAGACGTTGAACATCCTCGTTCACAAGGATGCCATCCCAGCCAAGATTGCTAAGAAAATGGGCATCAAGTAATAGATATCTTTCAAGTCCTGGAGCAAGACTCCGGGACTTGAAGTTTTGAGGTTAGAGTATCAGCAACTAACCGTCTTCAGTCAAATCAAAAACCTTTTTTTAATTCATACATCTAAAACTAAAATGAAAGCATTGAACACAGACAAGGCTCCAGCAGCCATTGGACCTTACAGCCAGGCTATCCGCACTGGAAACATCGTTTTCGTATCGGGCCAATTGCCCATTATTCCCGAGACAGGCGCCTTCCCTGAGGGAGGTATCAAGGAACAGACCCGCCAAAGCCTCCTCAACGCACGCGCCATCCTCCAGAGCGAGGGACTCGACCTCAGCGACGTTGTCAAGACCACAGTCTTCCTCAGTGAAATTGCCAATTTCGGCCCTATGAACGAGGTCTATGCCGAGTTCTTCACTGCCCCCTTCCCCGCACGCTGTGCTTTCGCTGTAAAGGACCTGCCTAAAGGTGCCCTCGTCGAGATTGAGCTGATTGCCGAAGCGCATTAACACTCACCAACTCTCCATATACCGTTAAAAGTCCTGTGCTTGCACTTCCCAAAGTCAAGCTCAGGGCTTTCTTCATCTGTGATTTTGAAAGGTTCTGTCATTTTTTTAAAGCGATGGTTGGTATTCTGTGAGAATTCGAGTATTTTTGCACAACAAAAAAACAAGACCTGATATGGCGGTAAAACGAGAGAGTGTCACATTCACAAGCCTGAACAAGGAAATCAAGGAAGGTAAATTCAGGAGCATCTACGTCCTGCAAGGCGAAGAGGCTTATTTCATCGACCGACTGCAACAACTCATCATCGACACGGCACTTGCCGAGGAAGAACAAGATTTCAACCTGACTGTTTTTTACGGCAACACTGCCAACGTGAGGGAAGTCATCAGCACCTGCCGCCAGTATCCCTCATTTGCCGCCCATAGGGTTGTCGTGGTGCGTGAGGCTCAACTGATTCCCAAGCAACCAGGTCACAAGAATGACCTGGATATGCTTGCCTCCTATGCCGAGAAGCCTCTCGCATCAACCATCCTGGTCCTGTGTCACAAGGGAACAGCCTTGAAAAGCAAGCCCTTCACCGATGCCTTGAAAGCCAACGGAAGCGGTGTTGTGTTTACTGCCGACAAAGTGCGTGAGGGACGAGAACTTGAAACGATGATTGTGAGCTACACCAACTCGCTTGGATGCAACATTGACACCAAGGCAACCAGCATGCTCAGCGATCACATCGGCACAGACATAGCACGTCTGTACAGTGAACTTGACAAACTCTCCATTCTTGCCGAAGACAATAACATCACGCCTCTGCTCATCGAGCAGAACATCGGCATCAGCAAGGACTTCAACAACTTTGAGTTGGAAGATGCCCTTAGCCGGCGTGATGCCGCAAAAGCTTTTCGCATCGTAGACTATTTTGAGCACAATCCCAAGAACAACCCGACAATGCCTACAGTGGCGATGTTGTTCTCGTTCTTCTCAGGAGCACTGCTGACCTCGACTTCAAACGACAAATCGCCAGAAGGCATTATGGCCACCGTCGGAACCCGCAGCGCTTGGCGCGCCCGAAAATTCCTTGAAACGACTCGAATGTACAACACACGTTCATTGATCAACATCATCGGACACCTGCGCGAATGTGACACACGCAGCAAGGGCATCGGCTCGCGGCAGGACCAATATGCCTTGCTCAAGGAACTGGTCTATAAGATCTTGCATGCTTGACTCCATTCAAGGCATGAAAGACATAGATTAGTCCACATTACTGCAATTACTGCAATTACTGCAATTACCGCAACAACAAACAATAAACGAAAACATCATGAGGAAAACTATCATCACTTTAATGTGTCTGATACTTACTAGCCTAGCTGGACATTCCACAGCCAAATATATGGGTGGAGACATCTCGCTATTGACCAAGTATGAAGAACACGGGGCCATCTACTACAACGAGAACGGCACAAAAATCACCAATATGCTTGATTACCTGAAGTCCACTGGAATGAATGCCATGCGCGTCCGTCTGTTTGTCGACCCGTCGAAGGCTAATGCCGAAGACCAAGGCGAAGGTGTGTGTCAAGACCTGCCCTATGTGCTTGCCCTTGGCAACCGCATTAAAGTAGCGGGATTCAAACTGCTCCTAGACATCCACTACAGCGACACTTGGACTGACCCGGGCCAGCACAGCACGCCATCATCGTGGACGGTGACCAGTGCACTGGCCGACAGCGTCTATTACTATACGTGCGATGTTCTTAATGCCATGAAAGCATCCGGTGCTACACCTGACTTCATCCAGGTTGGCAATGAGGTAACCTATGGTATGCTTTGGCCAACCGGGCACTGCTACCCCAACGGCAGCAACTATGGCAGCGGCACATTCGCTAATTTCGCCAACTACCTCAAACAAGGCATCAAGGCATGCCGCGAGGTGTGTCCCAATGCCAAAATCGTGGTTCACACCGAGATGGGCCGCGTGAGCAACGTGACTGCATTCTACCAATCATTGAACAACTACACGACCGACTATGACATCATCGGGCTGAGTTATTATCCCTACTGGCATGGTGATTTGAGTGTTTTGGACGGCCTGTTAACGACATTTGAGAACTCATACCCCAGTAAAAATATCCAAATCGTCGAAACGGGTTATCCACATGCCTATTATCCGAGCGGAGCCACTTATGATCTGCAATCGACATGGCCCGCCACCGAGGCAGGCCAAAAGGCATTCACCCAAGCGCTTGTGACCACCCTTAACGCCCACAGCACTGTCAATGGACTGTACTGGTGGTTCCCCGAGGCCAACGAGTATGGCATCAACTACACCAACCATGTCACCACAGACTGGTATAACTGTGGATGGTGGGACAATCAGAACGGACAAATCATGGACGCATTGTTCGAGGCCGTTAAATTTCTGGACGGTGGTGGAGAAGAGCCTTCTACTAGTATTTACATCGTCGGTGGCGAGGGCGACTGGAGTCTTACAGAGCCATTGAGCAAAATGACCGACTTGGGTAATGGTACCTATGTAGACACGCTGACCATTAATGCCCCGATTTATTTTGTGTTTGCCGATGGCGGACCCGACCTTTGGAATAATGACTGGACCGCCTTCAATAGCACTTATCGCTTTGGCCCAACAGCAACGACAACCATCACCACTGGCACCCAATACACGACAGCCAAACGCAACAACAATTACTCATATTTCTTCACAGGTGACGGCAGTGACTATCTCATCACTTTTAATCTGAATGACCTGACTTTCAAACTCGACCTCATTCCGAACGAGCCTTCAATCGTTCATGGTGATGTGAATGAGGATGGCAGTATCGATATCAACGACGTGACAACGCTCATCGACTTCCTGCTCGGAACTCACATCGAGGTTTTCAACTCCATTAACGCTGACTTGGATGTTGATGGAGAAATCACCATCAACGATGTGACCTCATTGATTGATGTGCTGCTCAATCATAACTGAGACCGATTGATTGTGATAAAATGAAGCATCAGTCCTGGAAAGATTTTGTGGTTTTTGGATTAATTAATTACCTTTGCGATTAATAACTAAAAGATTGATTCAATGAAAAGGATAATATGGGCCATGTTGGCCATGTTGACTATAACCACGGCAGTAGCCCAGTTGTTGACCCCAAATTCCCTACACTTGAGGCAGTATCTCGATGAACAGGCGACACGTCATCGCCTGCAGGCCGAAAACAGGACCGAAGCTCTCAAGTCGCTATCAACAGAGTTCGCACCGCCACAAACCATCAACGGAGTGGAGATGGTTGACGCCTTCATCGGCATCGATGACGAGAACGTGATACCTGTCTTGGAGGCATATGGCGTGATTGTGAATTCCAAGTTTGATGGTTTCGTGACCGCCTTGATTCCGCTGAATCGCTTGACGCATGTCGAGGACATAGCCGGTGTAAATGACATCCAGGTCAGCCGCATGCTGGAATTGTGCACCGACAGCACATTGAGCCAGACACTCGCTGGTCAGGTGCTCAACGGGACTGATTTCGGATTGCCCCAAGCCTATGACGGCACTGGTGTTATTGTGGGTATCATCGATTTTGGTTTTGACTACCAGCACTACGCTTTCCGCAACAGCGAGGATCCAAGCCAAACACGCATTGTTAGAGTTTATGATGCAAACGACTCGACAGGTCACCCCGTCATCGTTAATGGCAACACCATGAGGGGCTCTGTGTTCATGGGCGATGAAATCTTGTCACTGAAGACTGACTATTATGGCGGCACTCACGGGACCCACACCGCCAGTATCGCCGCAGGACGACACTTCAACGGCTATGGCGGCATGGCACCAGGAGCTGACATTGTCCTGGCTGTGCCTCGTTTCCTGAGTATCACTGTTCGAGAGTCAGAGATTGTCAACTGCATGAAATACATCTACACCTACGCCGACAGTGTTAACAAACCATGTGTTATCAGCCTGAGTGTCAGCACATCCTACGGTCCTCATGACGGAAACGATTACATGTCCAAGGCCATTGCTCAAAGTGTAGGACCTGGCCGGATTTTCGTGATTGCCGCCGGCAACAATGGCGTTAACCAAGATTACTGCCACGGCAATGCCTTGCATGATAAGCCCTTCAATATGCTCGTTGGATGCAATAATGCCAATCTCAATGCCGACGACTCTTACTACTACGATGGCATTTGGATTGACAGTTGGCCCAGGAAAAAATCGACCCGGCCTGTGGTTAGATTCCACATCCTTGATAAGCAGACCAAGCGAATTGTCTGGGAATCAAGAAACATCACAGGAGTTGACACAATCTACTCATCCGAAATCAGCGATTATTTCGAGCCCAATTTGAATAAGGACAGCATCGGTCGCCTCAACGCTGTCATTTCTTACAGCGGCAACACTGGTAAGTATGACATGAAGACTTACATCTATAACCTGCGTTGCAAGTCCAATACTGTTAATGCATCTGGTTATATCTCCAGCCGATACCAGATTGGCATTTCGGTCTATCCGCCCTCTATCCTCAGCAGCCAATCTGCCGACAGTATCCATGTCGATTCCTGGATGGGTCTCAGTATAGGGCGACGAAACTGGCTTGACGGCGTGTACGTCGACAAGGTTATCAATGAGGACAGTGTTGTGACCCAATACGTGCAAGGATTCTACGCCCAACCACTGAACGAATGTTCCATTGGCACCTATGCCGTTAACGACTCAATCATCTCGGCCGGAGCCTATGTGGGCCGCAACAGTTACTACTGTTTACCGTTGGACTCACTTATTATCGAAAACGCCACGGTCGGAGGCTACACCAACTTCTCAAGTTACCAGTCGCCTGGAGCTGGTCCCACGGGCTATGCATTGCCCACGGTTGTTGCTCCCGGATATAATGTCATTGCAGCCGGCAGCCGATATTCCTATTTTGCCGATTACAATCCTTCGTTGGTGGCACGTTCAGGAGACGGCAGCTATTGGGGTGTTTTGAGTGGCACATCGATGGCGGCTCCAACGGTAGCTGGAATCATCGCCCAATGGCTGCAAATCAATCCAGAGCTCTCACCCAAAAACATCAAGAACATTTTGGCTCAAACGGCAAGAAGAGATGCCTTTACCGAGAATCCCATCTACGGTGTGCGCTACGGTGCATACGGCAAGATTGACGCAATGGCTGGAGCCAGGTTGTTGCTCGGCATCGAAGATCCTGTCATCATCATGGGTGATGTCGACGGAGACGGCATCGTTGACATTAATGATGTCACATTGATGATTGACTACTTGTTGAAACTCGACTCGCTAGTCGTTCCTGAAGCCGGTGACGTGGATGTTGACGGTGTGGTTGACATCAACGACGTCACTTGGCTCATCGACTACCTGCTCGGCTACTCAAATAATGAAGGGGATCAATAACTAAATCAAATACTACCCACATGAAAAAAGTATTGTTAATTGCACTATTCTTGACCGCAGCAGTTTTAGCCACATCGGCTCAAAGCCTGTTGCCAGCATCGGTGCAGCAGTTTCTCGACGATTATCAGTATTGCCAACGCATCGCTGGAAAGTCATCTGCCTCAATGATGATTGAAACGTCACCATTCTTCCCGGCAAGAATGATTGACGGTCAAGAAATGGTTGACGTGTTCATTGCCTACAAAAGCCCTGGTGTGATTTCCATGCTCCAGAGTCAAGGCGTGTTTGTGAACAACGTCTTTGACGATTTCCTCACTGCACAGGTGCCACTGGACCGCTTGGCTGCAATTTCTCGTCTGCCTGGGATTGAAGACGTTGAAGTCAGCCGCCGGATGGAACTTGCCACCGACAGCACCATGAGTGCGACTCATGCCCTCCAAGTGCAGCAAGGCCTCCCCGGCGAATGGGCCAGAGGCTTTGACGGTTCTGGAGTGATTGTCGGTGTCATCGATGCCGGGTTTGACTACAACCATCGTGCTTTCAGGAGAAATGATGATGTCTCTAAACTGCGCATCCTCAGGCTATATAGCACGACCGATAATTCCGGACACAAAGCCACCTACAATAATGGGAACTACAGGCTTCCCGGATCGGTGTTCATGGATGATGAGATCTACAGCCTCACGACAGACAACTCCGCTGGCAGTCACGGCACTCACACAACCAGCATTGCTGCCGGATCGCATGTCAATGGATATGGTGGCATGGCACCGGGAGCCGACATCGTGTTGTGCTCCATCAGTGTGCTCGACGGTAGCATCTCGGCCGTTGAGGTGGCCAACTGTGTCAGATACATCGACAGCTATGCCGACAGTGTTGGCAAACCATGTGTGATGAGCCTCAGCATCAGTACACCCAACGGACAGCATGATGGAAGCGACTACCTGTCTAACGCAATCAAAAAGGTCATGGGACCAGGCCGCATCTTTGTCATCGCTGCCGGCAACAACAAAGGTAAGAGTTTCTATACCCACGGAACAGCCAGCCAATCCAAACCGATGAATGCCATGTTCAAGTCCCGCAATAATGTCAACGGTGACTCCACTTACCTCTACACTGGCCATTCCTCGGAATTCTGGGTTAGAGCTTCCAATGCTAACTTCTATTTCAAATTTCACGTCCTAGACAAGACGACAGGCCAGATAGTTTGGGAAAGCGAACAGCTGTCTTCCAAAACGACTATCACCCACAGGGATTTAGCAGGTTTCTACGATTGCTACACCGCTGCAGACACTGTCGGCACCATCACCGGAAATCCCATCTATGCCTCTGCAGGCAAGAAATACCACCTGAATGTCTCGATTCACAACCTGATTTGTCATGAATACACCATGTCGGGTGGCCAAAAGAAGAGCCGCTATGCCTTGGGAGTCAGCATCTATCCCCGCCGGGCGACACCCTTTGAAGTTGACGCTTGGGCCGGCATCACAGGGACAGGTTTCAGCGGTTTCAACAAAAAGGTCACCACGACCAGCGGCGAAGTCGTGCCCAACTTCTACAGGGCTGGCAGTGACTCGTGCAGCATTGGCACCTACGCTGTCGGCGACTCCATCATCTCGGCTGGTGCCTATTCTGCCCGCAATTCCTACTTCTCGCTGGCCGCGAACAGGATTGTTTACGATTACTCCGAGACGCTTGGCAATGTCGCCTCCTTCTCCAGTTATCAGGCGTTTGGTTCCGGCCCCACCGGCGAGGCATTGCCCACCATTTGCGCCCCGGGCATTGACGTTGTCGGAGCATGCAGCCGATACTGCTCTCAATCCACACTGAGTGACCCGAGTGTCGTGATGTACCAGAACGGCAACTACTGGTGCGTGATGAGCGGAACGTCGATGGCTGCCCCCACTGTTGCTGGCATTATCGCATTGTGGTTGCAGGCGAACCCGAGACTGTCGGTCGCTCAAGTCAAGAATATCCTTGCCCAAACCGCTATCCACGACAGTTTCACTAATGGCCCCAGAGGCGCGGAATTCGGTCCTAACGGCAAGATTGACGCCTTGGCAGGAATGAGGTACGTGCTTTCCCAAATGGGATTCCTGTTGGGTGACGTTGATGGTGACAAGACTGTTTCGATCACTGACGTGACAATCATGATTGATTATCTTCTCAACGGGGATTCGTCAAACATCAAGCTGATGAACAGCGATTTGAACGGCGATAGCATCGTGACTATTGACGACCTGACACTGCTGATCGACAAGCTGTTGCAACTCTGACACTCGTCATGACAGTATAACAAAATCAGCCCACCTTTCGGGATGGGCTGATTTGCTTATATCTACCTGAGTGTTACCTCTCTGCGACGGTCACTTGGTCACGTCGATGAGGCCGTGGCCGGTCATCTCCTTGGGCTGAGGCAGCCCCATGATTTGGAGGATGCTGGGAGCAACGTCGGCCAGGCGACCGTTGTTGATGATGAGTTCAGGATCCTCGGTGACATAGATGATGGGCACCGGATTCAGCGAGTGAGCCGTGTTGGCGGTGCCGTCGGTGTTGATGGCGTGGTCGGCATTGCCATGGTCGGCGATGATGATGACCTCATAGCCCGTGGCGCGTGCAGCCTCGACTGTGTCGTGGACACAGCGGTCGATGGTCTTGACGGCCTTGCAGATGGCATCATAGACACCCGTGTGTCCCACCATGTCGCCGTTGGCATAGTTCACAACGATGAAGTCGTACTTGTCCTCGCGGATGGCTGCTACCAGTTTTTCGCAGACCTCAGGTGCGCTCATCTCGGGCTTCAGGTCATAGGTGGCCACATCGGGCGACGGAACCAGGATGCGGTCTTCGCCCTCGAAGGGCTGCTCGCGTCCGCCACCGAAGAAGAATGTCACGTGAGCATATTTCTCGGTCTCGGCGATGTGCAGTTGGCGCTTGCCCAGGCTTGACAGGTACTCTGACAGCGTGTTGTCCACATTCTCCTTGGGGAAAAGGATGTGCATGTCCTTGAACGTCGGGTCATAGGGTGTCATGCAGTAGTACTGCAGGCCCGGCACCACCTTCATGCCGTCCTCGGGCTTGTCCTCTTGAGTCAGCGCAATGGTGATTTGCTTGGCACGGTCATTACGGAAGTTGAAGAAGATCACCACATCACCCTCCTGGATGCGGCCGTCAACATTCTTGTTGACAATGGGTTTGATGAACTCGTCGGTCACACCCTCGTCATAGGACTCCTGGATGGCCCTCACCACGTCATCGGTCTGCTTGCCGATGCCCTGGGTGAGCATGTCGTAGGCGACCTTGATGCGGTCCCAATTGTTGTTGCGGTCCATGGCATAGTAGCGGCCGATGACCGTTGCCACGGTGCCGGCGCTCTGCTTGCAGTGCTGGGCCACGGTGTTCACAAAGCCCTTGCCGCTCTCGGGGTCGGTGTCTCGTCCGTCCATGAAGCAGTGCACAAACACCTTCTCCAAACCATACTCCTTGGCGATGTCGCACAATGCCATCAGGTGCTCCTGTGAACTGTGCACGCCACCGGTGCTGGTCAGGCCCATGATGTGCAACGACTTGCCGTTGTCACGAGCGTAAGTGTAGGCGCTGACTACCTCAGGGTTCTTGAGGATTGAGCCATCGGCGATGCTGCGGTTGATTTTCACCAGGTCTTGATAGACGACGCGGCCGCCACCGATGTTCAGGTGACCCACCTCGCTGTTGCCCATCTGTCCGTCGGGCAGACCCACGTCCTCGCCACAAGCACGCAGCGTGCTGTGCGGATATGCAGCCCGCAGGAAGTCAAGATAGGGAGTCGGAGTACTGTAAATCGCGTTGCTGTGACCCTTGGGACCTTCGCCCCAACCGTCTAATATCATCAATAATGCTTTCTTTGCCATAGAATATTTTACCTAATTAAAGTTGTTAAACCTGATTTCAGACTGCAAAGGTAGTGAAAAGTTTTTAGCCATTGGTAACCAGGCGCCAGTTTTTAATGACTCGTCGCTGGTCCAGCATGAGGAATGCCGGTTTTTCTTAATAAAATAAGGTAAAGTGTGATACTTTTTGTATCTTTGCAGAACAATGTGTGAGCAAATCAACAACAGCAATAGCTGAGTTCAAGGAGAAGTACCTGTAATAATGACAATGTCATCCTATCGCCCTCGCAATCCGGGCCACGACTATTACGGCCGGGGGACCTACCTCATCACGCTGGTGGTGAGCGACAGGTTGCCGCTGCTAGGGCGCTTGGGCGATGATGCCAGGCAACCCCAGGTGGCGCTCTCACCGCTGGGGCATGTGGTGAAGCAGGCGTGGGAAGCGACGCCCAATCGGCAGACGGCTCATGGCAATCGTGTGGCGGTACATGCCTGCGTGTGCATGCCCGACCATTTCCACGGCGTGCTCGAGGTGCTCGAGCCCATGCAGTGGAGCCTGGGCGACATCATCCAGGCCTTCAAGGCGACGTGCACCAGCCACTGGCAGCAGCAACAGGGGAACGGCCATTCCATCAATCGACCGATCTCGGTCGATTGCAGCAGCACGCAAGCCCCGGCATGGCTGCGCGAAAAGGCCCCCCTCCACGACAACGAGGGCGCCCTCATCCGTGCCATGTCCAAGCGGCAGCGGCAGGAATACTACACCCTGGTGGGCAGGGAGCTGCAGCCGCTGTTCGACGACAATTACGACGACACGGTGTGCCTCGACCAGCGCCACCGCCAAGCCATGATTGCCTACGTCCACGACAACCCGCGCCGCGCCATTTTACGCCGTGCCTTGCCCCAGTTGATGCAGCGCAGCCTGCATGTCCAGATTGGAGGGCGCGACTATGGCATCTTTGGCAATCTTTTCCTGCTGCGGTGGCCCAGCAAAGTGCAGGTGCAATGCCACCGCCGGCATCCCGTCACCAGGGAGCCCTACGAGACCACGGCCGACTATGCCCGCCAACGTCAGCAATGGGTAGATGCCATCATCGGTGGGGCAACCGTCATTGTCACCCCAGGCATCTCACGTGGCGAACTGATGATGAAAAACGAATGCCTCAAGAACGGTTATCCCCTCATCCATATCCAGAAAGAGCCCATCACAGACTATTGGAAACCCGAGCGGATGCGATTTGAGGCCTGCGCTAACGGCAGCCTGCTCATTCTCGCACCATGGGGGCTCGATGCCATGGCCGAGGTCAACGGGGTGCCTGCCGACACCGACTACAACCGTTTCCACAACATGAACCATCTTGCCGCCGAGATTTGCGCTTTCAACGGCAACGCCACCATCTTGAGATAACCGCCACCAATGCACCCGATAAATGACTACCAATATCGGTAGTCATTTGGTGTTTTGTCAATTTTTCAAGCCATTATTCTTGCAAATCGTGGTATTTTTACCTTATCTTTGCAGCCGGAAACATGAAATACACATTCTTTTTGTTAAAATTTTAAATCCTTTTTATCATGAATGACATGCCAATTGAAGACAGGTGGCAAGCCCAACTGCTAGCCGAAGCACAGGCTAAAAAAAAATTCACCAGCATCAAAGAGAAGTATGTTATCGACGGCAACGTCGATTATCCCGAACCCGAGTACCTCATCCGCATCGGCGACGTGCCCACCCTGCCCAAGGGCAATCTGGTGGCTGTGAGTGCCAAGTGGAAAAACGGAAAAACGTTCTTCTGTGACATCTGTAGTACCCTAAAAAAAGTTGAATGGATTTTACCTTATCCCTGACAGAAGTTGAATGGTTTTTCGCTTAACCCTGCAGGGAGTTGACTATTAACTCTAAACCCTTGTTTTTATTGAATCGGCACCGCGGAACGCCGTTC
>JAEEGL015432650.1_pt1 | contig 36692 bp, 31 predicted proteins | sample 9134231 | NCBI WGS metagenome assembly JAEEGL01 (sample SAMN16246548, study PRJNA631951) | gut metagenome | biome: gut microbiome; feature: rumen; material: fiber-attached | host: Bos | place: Iran: Karaj | collected 2018-10 | reverse complement strand
TATTATTAATTAATTTATATATAGTGTTTTGTGCATAATCACTTTCTAGTTGGAGGAGTTCTTAACTCATGAAGTTTGTTTGTTCTAAATCAAATCTTATTGCCGGATTACAGATTGTTTCCAAAGCTGTTCCTAATAAGACGACTATGTCAATTTTGGAATGCATTCTTATTGATGCAACAGAACAGGTAATTAAATTTATTGCCAACGACATGGAGCTTGGTATTCAGACTGAGGTAGATGGAAATATTCTTGAAAGAGGATATATAGCAATTGATGCCAAAATTTTCTTTGACATTATCAGAAAGCTTCCTGACAGTGATGTAACTATCGAATCTGATCCTAATGGCAAAGTTACTATAAGCTGTGAAAAAGCTAAATTTGGTATTGTAGGAAGAAATGCAGATGATTTTACATATCTTCCCAATATAGAAAGAATAGACGGTATCTCTGTATCTCAGTTTACCTTGAAGAATATTATTCAGCAGACTATTTTCTCTATTGCTGAAAATGACGCCAATAAGATGATGAGTGGCGAGTTATTCGAGATTAATCAGGATAACTTAAAACTGGTATCTCTTGACGGACATCGTATCTCAATACGTAAAGTTAAGCTTCAGAATTCTTATAATTCCAAAAAGGTTGTAGTTCCCGGTAAAACTCTTTCTGACATTAGCAAGATAATTACTGACAGTACAGAGAATAACGTAGAGATTTTCTTTACTGATAAACATATTTTATTTGAATTTGATAAGACTATCGTTGTTTCAAGACTCCTTGAGGGAGAATATTTCAATATTGATCAGATGCTTTCAAGTGATTATGAGACAAAGATGACTATTTCAAGAAAAGAGATGCTTGATTGTATAGACAGAGCTACTCTTCTTGTTAAGGAAGGCGATAAAAAGCCTGTTATCATTTCAATTACAGATGAAAAGATGGAACTTAAGATCAATTCAACTATAGGAAGTATGGATGAAGAAATCGAAATAGAGAAACAGGGTAAGGATCTGATAATCGGATTTAATCCCAAGTTTCTTATAGATGCTCTTCGTGCTATTGATGATGAGAACATAGATATCTATATGGTTAATCCAAAGGCACCATGCTTTATAAGGGATAAGGATTCAAATTATATCTATCTTGTTCTTCCTATAAATTTTTTAACAGTGAGCTAAGATAATGGAAACAATAAAAATAAGTTTAAGAGAAAACGACGAATTCATTAAATTGGGACAGGCCATGAAAAAGGCAGGTCTCGAAGAATCCGGAGTTGACGCCAAAATGGATATTCAGGAAGGTCTCGTTAAGGTAAACGGAGAAGTTGAGACACGAAGAGGAAGAAAGCTTTACAGCGGGGATACTATCGAATACGAAGGCGTTCAGGTACAAATAACAAAATGATAATAAAATCATTAGAACTTGCAGATTTTAGAAATTACGAATATTTAAAAATAGATTTCAGCAGTGGAACCAATATTCTTTATGGTGATAATGCCCAGGGAAAAACAAATATCCTTGAGGCTATATATCTTGCTGCTACAACAAAGTCCCACAAAGGAAGTAAGGACAAAGAAATAATATCCTTTGGAAAAGAAGAGGGACATATCAGATCAATTATCGAGAGAGATGGTGCGGAATATCGCATAGATATGCACCTTAGAAAAAGTAAATCCAAGGGAATTGCAATCGACGGGCAAAAAATAAGAAAAGCATCTGACCTTGTTGGAAGATGCAATGTTGTATTTTTTTCTCCAGAGGATCTAAGCATTATAAAAGATGGTCCGGCAGAGAGACGAAGATTCATGGATATGGAGCTTTGTCAGCTGGATCAAATTTATTTAGAGAATCTGGCAAAATATAATAAGCTGATAACAGAGAGAAATAAGGTATTAAAAGATATGTATGAGCATCCTGAAAACACTGTTCTTTTGGATGTTCAGGATAAACAGCTGTTAGAATATGGATCTGTAATAATCAAGGCCAGAGAAAAGTTCATTAACAGTTTATGTGAAATAATAGATCCGATTCACAATAAGCTGACAGGTGGAAGAGAAAAACTGAAGATTTATTATGAGCCTAATGTAAGTGCTTCCGAATATGAAAATAAATTAAGGCAGGCCAGACAAAAGGATATTTACCTGAAACAGACATCAGTTGGACCTCATAAGGATGATTTTTCTTTTAATGTGACAACTGAAAATGTTCCTGAAGAAATTGATATAAGAAAATTCGGATCACAGGGACAACAAAGAACTGCTTCACTTTCACTCAAGCTATCTGAAATTGAAATAGTAAAAAGAACAAAAAAGGAAAATCCGGTGCTTTTACTTGATGATGTTTTGTCTGAGCTTGACAGCAACAGACAAAATTATCTTTTAAACACTATAGGTGATATACAGACAATTATTACCTGTACCGGACTTGATGAATTTGTAAACAATCGCTTTGAAATAAACAAAGTATTCAGAGTAGTTAACGGAAGTATACCTGAAGAATAAGAGGAAAAGAATGAGTAACGAAGAAAACAATAACTATGGCGCGGATCAAATACAGATTCTTGAAGGACTTGAAGCTGTAAGAAAAAGACCCGGTATGTATATCGGTACAACTGCTGCAAGAGGTCTTCATCATCTGGTTTATGAGATAGTTGATAATTCGGTTGATGAAGCACTCGCCGGATTCTGTGATCACATTGAAGTAAACATTAATGCTGATAATACCATTACTGTTATGGATAACGGACGTGGTATTCCTGTAGACGTTAACCACAAATCAGGTCTTACAGGTGTTGAAGTTGTATTTACCATTCTTCATGCAGGCGGAAAGTTTGGTGGTGGAGGCTATAAGGTATCCGGAGGTCTTCACGGAGTTGGTGCTTCAGTTGTTAATGCCCTTTCTGAATGGCTTGAGGTTCAGGTTGTTCGTGAAGGAAAAATATATCAGCAGAGATATGAAAGAGGTAAGGTTTGTTATCCTCTTAAGGAAGTTGGAACTACAGATGTTGTAACTTCAGGAACAAAAGTATCATTTAAGCCCGATGCGCTAATTTTTAAAGAGACTACTGTTTTTGACTACAATATTTTAAAACAGAGATTAAGAGAAATGGCCTTCCTTACAAAAGGTCTTAAAATCACGCTCAGAGACTACAGAGTTGAAGAAGGTGCTGATATTGTTGAGCAGACATTCTACTATGAAGGCGGAATAAAGGAATTTGTTCAGTATCTTAATAAGAGTAAGACCGTTCTTTATGATCAGATAATGTATTTTGAAGGAAACAAAAACAATGTTCAGGTAGAAGTATCACTTCAGCACAATGATTCCTTCAATGAAAGTACCTATACATTTGTAAATAATATTAATACACCTGAGGGTGGTACTCACCTTGAAGGCTTTAAAGCCGCTCTTACAAAGACTTTTAATGACTATGCAAGAGAAAAGAAGATGCTTAAAGACAATGAGGATAATCTTACAGGTGATGATATCCGTGAGGGACTTACATCAATCATCAGTGTTAAGATAGAGGATCCTCAGTTTGAAGGTCAGACAAAACAGAAGCTTGGTAACAGTGAGGCAAGAGGAGCAGTAAACAGTGTAGTTGCAGAGCAGCTTACATATTTCCTTGAACAGAATCCTCAGGTTGCAAAGGTAATACTTGAAAAGGCAATTCTTGCTCAGCATGCAAGAGATGCAGCAAGAAAAGCGAGAGATCTTACAAGAAGAAAATCTGCTTTGGATGGACTTGGACTACCAGGAAAACTTGCAGATTGTTCTGATAAGGATCCCAAGAACTGTGAAATATTCATAGTTGAGGGAGATTCTGCGGGAGGATCAGCAAAAACTGCAAGATCCCGTGCTACACAGGCTATACTTCCGCTTAGAGGTAAGATACTTAACGTAGAAAAAGCCAGGATAGATAAAATATACGGAAATGCCGAAATCAAGGCAATGATAACAGCTTTTGGTACCGGAATACATGATGATTTTGATATTGAAAAGCTTCGTTACAACAAAATCATTATCATGACTGATGCCGATGTAGACGGTGCACATATCGCTACACTTATGCTTACATTCCTGTATAGATTTATGCCTGAGCTTATTAAAACAGGACATGTATATCTTGCTCAGCCTCCGCTTTATAAACTGGAGAAGAACAAGAAGGTATGGTATGCATACAGTGATGAGGAATTAAATAAGATTCTTAGTGACGTTGGTCGTGATCAGAATAATAAGATTCAGAGATACAAGGGACTTGGAGAGATGGATCCCGAACAGCTCTGGGAAACAACAATGGATCCTGACAGACGAGTTCTTCTAAGAGTAAATATCGATGAAGAAGCAGAATCTGATATTGATGTCACATTTACAACTCTTATGGGAGATAAGGTAGAACCAAGAAGAGAGTTTATTGAGAAAAACGCAAAATTTGTAAAGAATCTGGATATATAATATTTGCCTTTCAATTATTGGAAGGCGTCAGCGAAGCTGACGGATAGGATAAAAAATGGCGGATAACAATAACAACAATAATAACCAGAATGGAGAAGAGTTAGCTGATGATGTATTTGATCAGGTAACTACTGACAGAATAAAGGAAGTAGATCTTCAGAAGACAATGGAAGCTGATTATATAGATTATGCCATGAGTGTAATCGCTTCCCGTGCGCTTCCTGATGTAAGAGACGGACTTAAGCCTGTTCAGAGAAGAATTCTCTATTCCATGATAGAGCTGAATAACGGACCTGATAAGCCGCATCGTAAATGCGCCCGTATCGTAGGTGATACAATGGGTAAATTTCACCCTCATGGTGACAGTTCAATTTACGGAGCTTTGGTTAACATGGCTCAGCCCTGGTCAATGAGATATTGTCTTGTTGACGGACATGGTAACTTCGGATCTGTGGATGGTGACGGCGCAGCTGCCATGCGATACACAGAGGCAAGACTTACCAAGATTTCCATGGAAATGACGGCTGACATTAATAAAGACACCGTTGATTTCACACCTAACTTTGATGAGACAGAGAAAGAGCCTGCTGTACTTCCTGCAAGATTTCCCAATCTTCTTGTGAATGGAACAACAGGTATTGCCGTCGGAATGGCTACAAATATTCCGCCTCACAACCTTCGTGAGGTAATTGCTGCTGTTGTTAAGATGATTGACAATAAGGTCAATGAAGACAGAGAGACAGATATAGAGGAGCTTCTTCCAATAGTAAAGGCTCCCGATTTTCCTACAGGTGGTATCATTCTCGGTACAAGAGGTGCAGAGGAAGCATACAGAACAGGAAGAGGTAAGGTTGTAGTTCGTGCGGTAACAGATATTGAAACTATGCCAAACGGCAAGAGCAGAATTATAGTAACTGAGCTGCCTTACCTTGTTAACAAAGCAAATCTTATTTCAAAGATTGCCGAATATGTAAAGCTTAAGAAACTTGACGGTATTACAGCTCTTAGAGATGAATCAGACCGTGAAGGTATGAGAATTGTTATAGAGCTCAGACATGATGTTAATGCAAATGTGATGCTTAACCGTCTTTTTAAACATACACAGCTCCAGGATTCATTTGGTATTATCATGCTGGCTCTTGTTAATAATGAGCCTAAGATTCTTGGACTTGTTGATATGCTTCATCACTACATTGTCCACCAGGAGGAAGTAGTAACAAGAAGAACTCAGTACGATCTCAACAAAGCTGAAGAGAGAAATCACATTGTTGAGGGATTACTGATAGCTCTTGATAATATTGATGAGGTTATCAGGATAATCCGCGGCAGTTCAACTGTTCAGATAGCAAAAGAACAGTTAATGGAGAGATTCGGATTATCAGATGTTCAGGCACAGGCTATCGTAGACATGCGTCTTCGTACTCTTACCGGTTTGGAAAGAGACAAGCTTGAGCAGGAGCATGCTGAACTCTTAAAGAGAATTGAGGAGTTGAAGCTCATTCTTTCCGACAAGAAAGTACTTCTTGGAGTAATCAGAAAAGAGATCACTGAAATATCAGATAAATATGGCGATGATCGTAAAACTCAGATAGGACATGATGATTCCGATATTAACATTGAGGATATGATTCCAAATGTTAATACAGTTATAGCTATGACAAACGTTGGCTACATCAAGCGTATGTCCATAGATAATTTCCGCGCACAGAATCGTGGAGGTAAGGGAATAAAGGGAATATCCACAATTGAAAATGACTATGTGGAAGATCTTCTTATGACCACAACACACAACTATATTATGTTCTTTACCAATAAGGGAAGAGCTTACAGACTTAAGGCTTATCAGATTCCCGAGGCATCAAGAACATCCAGGGGAACAGCTGTTGTAAATCTTCTGCAGCTTTCACCTGAAGAAAAAATCACAGCTACTATTCCGATAAAGGAATACTCTGAGGAGAAGAATCTCTTCATGGTTACCAAGAAGGGAACTGTTAAGAAGACTCCTGTAATGGAATTTGCAAATGTAAGAAAGAACGGACTTACAGCGATTAATCTTGATGATGATGACGAGCTTATTGAGGTTAAGACAACAAAGGCAGATTCTGAGATTTTCCTTGTTACCAAGAATGGAATGTGTATCAGATTTAAGGAGACAGATGTAAGACCTACAGGAAGATCATCAATGGGTGTAAGAGGAATTATGCTTGGTGATCAGGATGAAGTTGTAGGAATGCAGCTGAATTCTCAGGGAGATTCGCTCCTTATTGTTTCTGAAAAAGGATTTGGAAAGAGAACAGAATTAAATGAATTCCATATTCAGCTCAGAGGTGGTAAGGGAGTTAAGTGCTATAAGATAACAGAGAAGACCGGAAATGTAATCGGTGTAAAAGCTGTTAAGGATGAGCATGAAATTATGATGATAACCAATAGTGGAATACTTATTCAGCTGAGAATGGAAGAAATAACTATTCATGGCAGAGTAACTTCCGGTGTTAAGATGATAAATCTTGACAAGGGTGTCAGTGTAGTTGCTATCGCAAAGGTACGTGAAAAGATATCAAATGGCGACGAAGAATTTGAAAATATTGAGGATGCTATGGAAGATATTCCTGAGGATGAAGGAATAGAAATAAATGACAACTTTGATGATGATATCGAAGAAGATACCTTTGAGGATACTGAAGAAGATACAGACGAAGAGTAATACTTATGAGAGTTGGGCTTTTAATATCTGAATTTAAGGATAAAAATGTTTGTGATATGTGCCTTGGAGCAGATATTGCTGCCAGGGACTTAGGGATTGAACTGGTTATATTCCCGGGAAAATATATCATCACTGATAAGAATTTCAGTGATGATAATCCCTTTGAATATCAGCATCAGGCAGTTTTTGACTATATCTATGAGGCCGGTTTTGACGGACTTATTGTAGATATAGGACGTATAGGAGATAGTGCGCCCATACTTAAGAAAGAGGCATTTCTTAAACAGTTTGGGAAAAAGCCGCTCCTTACAGTTTCAGAATTAGAAGGATTCGACAAAATAGAATATCCCGAAGATACTCCATTTTTTGAGATAGGATTTCTTGCTATTGAGCAGATAATCGATAAAATAGCAGGAAATAAGGTAAAAGCAAAGAGACAAACTATAAAAGAGTTTACTTCCGATGAAATTCTTAGTGTAAATAGCAGAACTTCAGCTCTGGCAGAGCTTGCTTCGCAATGCAATTACGAAAGAGATAATTATGATCGTATAATTAAAAAAATTGCAAAAGCAGGTTTTAAAGATTTTGAAGTTTATCTTCTGGACAGTCCTAAAATATGTTCATTAAAAAAGGGTTGGAAGGTTCCAAAATACAGCAAAAGAATAATTACAATCCATGACGGAAAAGCAGATAAATTCGAAAAGAAAAGAGACATGGATACAGTTGATATTTTTGATCTTTCAACCATAAAAGGAACAAAAATAATAAGGAATGTCTTCAGAGGTGAAGAACAATATGGTCTCTTTATTATAGGCTTTGACAATAGTGTACGAACAGGTACATTTGATGATCTTATTATGAGTATCGTTCTTAGCGGAATAAGGATGAATTTCTTAAAAAAATGTCTTGTTGATACAGAAGAAGAGCTTTCACAATGCCAGGAAGAAATAGCAAGAGACGGATCTGTCCTTGATCATATAGGAGATAAGGATTATCTTACAAATCTTCCTAACAGGAGAGGATTTTTTGCAAAAGCATATGATCTTCTTAAAATGCATTTCAAGGAAGGCACTTATGCAGTTGTAGCTTATATAGATATGGATTCACTTAAAAATATCAATGCCATACATGGACATGATGAAGGTGATCATGCTGTTAAGAGAGTAGCGGATATACTTGGAGAAGTATTCGGGAAAAACAGCATTTGCGGAAGAATTCGCGGTGATGAGTTTGCAGTTATTGGAGTGACAGAAGAGGAAGATAAGGCTGAGGAATTCAGAATTGAGATGGCCCGTCAGAATAATAAGCTTTTGATGGAAAATACAAAATACTTAAATCACCTTATATATTCAATATGCGAATTTGACTATGAAGAGAGTCTGTCACTAAGAGAAATGCTTAAGGAAACAGATGATAATCTGAAAAATATGAGACGCATGGAAACCTTAGGTAAGTAATAGTTTATAATTTATTTAGTTGTTAAATACCGAAAAAAAAGATACAATGTGCTTAAATATGTATCATTAACACTTAATTTATGAGGATTATTAATGGGTACTGATGCTAACGGATTAGATCCTGAACAGCAGGCTTTGCTTGCAAGTATAATGGGTAAATCTTCTCAGCAGGGAGCAGGTAATTTTAGTATGCCTGCTTCTGCAGCGCCAAGTGCGCCTGCAGCCGCACCAAATCCGGCGGATAGTGGTAAAATGCTAAGTCAGGCTGAAATTGATGCACTTATAGCTTCTATGTCTAAATGATAGAAATAGTAATGTTGTTGAAATAATAATATAGGCAGTGAGAGCTGCCTTTTTTTATGGGATTTAAACAGGAGATGGATATATGTCAAAAAAGCTGGTTTCATGGAATGTTAACGGACTAAGAGCATGCGTTCAAAAAGGTGAATTCCAGAGCTTTATGGAAAAAGAGCAGCCGGATGTAATAGGACTACAGGAAACAAAGCTTCAGGAGGGACAGATTGAAATTGATCTTCCGGGATATCATCAGTATTGGAATTATGCGGAGAAAAAAGGCTACTCAGGAACAGCTCTTTTTACAAAAGAAGAGCCTGTAAATGTAACCTATGGATTGGGAATAGAAGAACATGATCATGAGGGAAGAGTGATTACAGCAGAGTATCCCGATTATTATCTCATAACAGTTTATGTTCCCAATGCCAAGGACGACCTTTCCAGATTAGAGTACAGATGTGTATGGGAAGATGATTTTCTTAAATATATAAAAAAGCTTGAAGAAACAAAGCCCGTAATCTACTGCGGAGATTTGAACGTGGCTCATAAGGAAATAGATCTGAAAAATCCCAAGCCCAACCGTGGACATGCAGGATTTACTGATGAAGAGCGTGAAAAATTCAGCAATGTAGTTGATGCCGGTCTGATAGATACATTCAGATATTTTTATCCTGATCTTGAAGGGGCTTATTCATGGTGGTCCTATAGATTTCAGGCTAGAGCAAAGAATGCCGGATGGCGCATAGACTATTTTGTTACTTCCAAGGCGCTTGAAGATAAACTTGAAGATGCAGTTATTTACAAGGATCAGATGGGATCAGACCACTGTCCTGTAGGACTTATACTAAAATAATATGTCATTTAATTCATTCTCATTTATTTTAATATTTTTACCGATTGTGCTTATACTGTGGCATGGTCTTAATCAAATAAAAAAGTGGAAGCTGGCGGATATTATATTGATTTCAGCTTCCTTGATTTTGTATGGATTTTTTTCGATAGAATTTGTTGTTATTCTGTTGCTTTCATGCCTTGTTAATTTTGGAATATCAAAGGCAATAGGAGATTTACCTGAAGGAAAATCGGGTCTTATACATAAATTCGGAATAATACTTAATATTGCACTTTTGGGTTATTTTAAATATACCGGTTTTTTTGTTTCCAATATTTTTTCCGTCATGGGAAAAGAAATTCCTGAATTAAATATTATTATGCCAGTAGGAATAAGTTTTTATGTATTTTCCCAGATAGCGTTTATAACAGATATAAAAAGAGAAAAGGAAAATAAGATAAAGGATGCGGAAAAACTGGGAAATATAAGTTTTACCGATTATCTTTTTTATATTACATATTTTCCCAAAATAGTTCAGGGACCAATAGCACTTCCATATGAGATTATTACTCAGGTCAGGGATAGGAACAGAAGAATTTTAAAAGCTGAGAATTTCAGAAATGGAATAGAGCTTTTTGTAATAGGACTTTCCAAGAAGGTTCTTCTTGGTGATAATCTTGCCAAAATAGCTGACTATGGATTTAAGTACACATATTATATGGATACTTTGACAGGCTCACTGGTACTTATATCCTATGCATTTCAGCTATATTTCGATTTTTCAGGTTATTGTGATATGGCAGAAGGTGTCAGCCTTATGCTTGGAATAGAGCTACCCCGTAATTTTAACTCACCATATAAGGCAATCAGTGTAAGAAATTTATGGCAGAGATGGCATATGACACTTACAAGATTTTTTGTCAGATATGTATATATACCACTTGGAGGATCAAGAAAAGGAAATTTAAGAACTGCAGTTAATGTACTTACAATTTTTATACTTAGCGGATTCTGGCACGGCGCAGGATGGACATACATATGCTGGGGACTGATTATGGGTATTGTTGTAGTGTGGGATGATCTCGGAATCATGGCTGTAAAAGGAGATGTAAAAAATCATTATCTTCTGAGAGAAAAGCCATTACTCATAATACCGCAAAAGCTTGGTCAGATTCTTACATTTATAATGTTCCTTATATCACTTATTTTTTTCAGATCAAAAGATATGACATATGCTCTTCAGTACTTTAAGCAGCTAGTTATACCGACATGGCCGGGATTTATGTATAAAACTTCAGCCATGCTTGATATATCGGAAAACTATCTTGTCATAACTGCAGCAAATATGTATGCAAAGCAATATACAAATATCATATACCTTATAAGCTGGATAATTCTTCTTGTAATATCAGTTATAGTGATAAGGGCAAAAAATGCCCATGAGATAATTAGTGAAAAGAACAATTCAGGAAGACATCTGGTATTTTTGGTATTTATATTTTTATGGTCATTCATTTCACTATCACAGGTTAGTACGTTTATTTACTTTCAATTCTGATTTCAGGCCTGAATAAATGAGGAAAATTCTTGAAAAAAAGTAGTAATGATTTAAATTTCATAAAGAGATTTGCTATAGCAGTTCTGGTGGTAATAATCCTGACAGGGCTATTGGTATTTCTGATAGATCCTTTCTATCATTACCATAAACCCTGGTTTGGACTTAAAGCAGTTTTGAACGATAAGGAATATCAGTGCATAGGTACGCTTAGACACTTCGATTACGATACACTGATAGTAGGTTCATCAGTAGCTGAGAATAATGACAATGGCTGGTATGATGAAGCTTTTAACTGTAAATCAATTAAAGCTATCAGGTCCTATGGAGCAACAGCAGATTTATGTTATTTATTGGATGAGGCATTTTCATCAGGAAATAATATAAAAAGAGTATTTTATAATATTGATCCGTCTGCCTTAAATGCAAGTAATGAGACAACCTACGAAATGACGGGATGTCCTATGTATTTATATGATCACAATCCTTTTAATGATGTTCAGTACCTCTATAACAAGGGAGTAATTCTTGAGAAAATCCCATATATGATAGTTAATTCATATTTAACTGATTATAATGAAAACCTTTCATATAACTGGGCAAAGTGGAAAAGCTTTAACAAAGAGAGTGCATTGGGACTATATTTCAGAACACGAAATATTACTCCTATGATGGATGAGAAAGTATATGATGATCAGCTTAGTGGAAATATAGAGCTTTTGACCTCTGAAGTGGAAAAGCATCCAGATACAGAGTTTTATTTTTTCTTCCCTGCCTATTCTATGCTGTGGTGGGATGGAATATTCAGAACCGGTGAGAGAGATGCATTTATCTACTGCGAAAAGGAGATGGTCAGAAGCCTTTTACAATATGATAATGTGAAGGTATTCTGTTTTCAGAACGAGCAGGAGGTTGTAACCAATCTGGATAATTATATGGATTCAATTCATTTTTCTCCGGATATAAATAAACTCATGCTTGATCAGATGATAGCAGGTGATTATCAGATGACTATGGAAAACTATGAAGAGATGCTTGATGATATGAAAGCATTTTCAGATAAAATAGTAGATGAACTGATAAAGCCATATGAAGAACAGAACCTCTTAACATACGAGCAGATAGAAGAATAAAAACTGAAAATATATATGAAAAAGCAAGCTCATGGTATATTAATTGTTATACCGTGGGCTTGCCTTTATATTGTCTGATAAAAAACAGAGAATGATATCAGTAGGTTCCCATATCGTGGAAGAGATCGTATGAATCCTGGAGATGCTGACGAATATTGGTAAAGTCTTTATTTGCAACTGCAGTATAAAGAGTATCGACCAGGAAAAGCTGTGCAAATCTGGAACTTGTAACACCGCTCTTTTTATCTATTTCAGGAGAAGTGGTAAAGAGTACATGCTTACATCCCTGTGCAAGAGGACTGTTACCAAGCTTGGTGATGGCTATGGTATCGGAGCCGCGATCGTTTGCAACCTTCAGAATCTGCATGATTTCTTCAGTCTTTCCTGAGTCACAGAAGAAGATTGCAACATCCTCCTTCTGAAGCTGTGCCGCATTCATGAGACTGTTATGAAAATCTTCGTTGTAGGTTACATTGTATGACAGCCTTTGAAATTTTGTGAAAAGATCTGATGCTGCAAGTGAGCTGCTTCCAACTCCGAAGATTCTTATCATTCTGGCGTTTACAATAGCATTAACCGCACCTTCAAAGGACTGGGAATCAAACAATCTGTATGTAGTCTGAATAGCCTGCGAGCTTGTAGCACAGATATTATCTGCGATAGCCTGCATAGAGGTATATTGATTTAAATCCTTGAACTCAATATGAGGGCCGGACTTTTCTGCTTTTTTTGCATCGGAGAATATTTCACGTTTCAGGCCCTTTAGTCCGGAGTAGCCAAGAGACTTGGAGAATCTGCTCCAGGTGGCCTGAGTTGTTCCGGAAGCCTCTGCCAGTTCAGCTACTGTATGATTATAGATGGTTGCATCGTTTTTCAGGCAATAATCAGCTGCTTTTCTCTCTTCTCTGGTAAGATTTGCATAAACACTCTTAATTCTTTCTTCTAATAGTGACATATTTTTCTCTCCATTTTCTTTAATGCGAGAATTACGTAATTAACCATTTATAGTATAACGCAAAAGCACTAATTACATTATTAAATAACAATAATATATTTGGTCATTTATTAAAATTTTATAAACGATTAAATGTATAAGAATTATTTGGTATACTAAATATCAGTAAGAATGAATTTTTTTAAAAAGATTATAAAAATTCAATCAAAAACGGCTTTTAAAATTCAGGCAATGAGAAAGGAGATTTTAACTATGAAGTGGGTATGTTCAGTTTGCGGTTATGTTCACGAGGGAGACCAGCCCCCGGCAGAATGTCCTGTATGTCATGCACCTGCTGAGAAGTTCACAAAGCAGGAAGGTGAACTTACATGGGCTGCAGAGCATGTAGTTGGAGTTGCAAAGGGAGTTCCGGATGATATCATTGAAGATCTCCGTTCAAACTTTAACGGTGAGTGCTCAGAAGTTGGTATGTACCTCGCAATGAGCCGCCAGGCATACAGAGAAGGATATCCTGAGGTTGGTGATTATTATGCAAAGGCTGCCTGGGAAGAGGCTGAGCATGCTGCTAAATTCGCTGAACTCCTGGGAGAAGTTCTCACAGACTCAACCAAGAAGAACCTGCAGATGAGAGTTGACGCAGAAAATGGTGCTACAGCAGGAAAGGTTGATCTTGCTAAACGCGCTAAAGCTCTTGATCTCGATGCAATCCATGACACAGTTCATGAGATGGCAAGAGATGAGGCAAGACACGGCAAGGCATTTAAGGGACTTCTCGACAGATATTTTAAATAAATAACAATAAAAAAAATAAATATTTTAAAGGTGCAGAGTCATAAGGATTTTGCACCTTTTTTCATTAATGATTAACAGCTTTAAAGAAGATGATGGTATTATTAAAACGATAGATTTTAATAACTATATTTTTTAGAAAAATATAGAGCCGAAAAGGGGATACAACTATGAGTTATAAAATCGGAATTATCGGAGCCATGGAGATTGAGGTTGAGAGTCTTAAGGAAGAAATGACTATTACAAAGACTCTTAAAAAGGCTAACATGGAATTTAATGAAGGAAAGATCGGAAATACTGATGTAGTTGTTGTAAAGAGTGGAATCTGTAAGGTAAATGCAGCGCTTTGTGTTCAAATCCTTGTGGATGACTTTAAGGTTACCCATGTTATAAATACGGGTGCAGCAGGCTCACTTGACGCCAGGATTGATATCGGTGATTTTGTGGTATCAACGGATGCTGTTTACCATGATGTAAATGCAACTATTTTTGGATATAAAAAGGGTGAAGTTCCACAGACAGGATGCCGTGAATTTAATGCAGATTCATGGATGATTGAAAATATAAAAAAGGCAGCAGCCACGGCCGGTATTAGTGGAAAGCTATGGGATGGAAGAGTATGCTCCGGAGATCAGTTTATCTCTGAACAATCCGTTAAGGATGAAATTAAGAAGGAATTTAACGGACTTTGCTGTGAGATGGAAGGCTGCGGAATTGCTCAGGCATGCTACCTTAACAATATTCCTTTCGTTATTCTTAGAGCTATTTCCGATAAGGCTGACGGAAGTGACATTATGGATTATCCTGAGTTTGAGAAGAAGGCAGCAAGGGACTGTGCTGCACTTACAGAAGCATTTATTAAAGTTATTGCTTGAATATTTTATTTTTATTAATATTTTATGAGTTTTAGTGTGCAAAATATTGCGTGGGATATGAAGTTTTGCTAAACTTGAACGCGAAAGTAGAAATAACCAAAAATTCAGGAGGATTCTACAAAATGGTTAATTGGAAAAACCTTGATACACTTGATTCTTACAAGGAATTAAAAGACGTAAAACACATTGACCTCGTTTCAGCAATGTCCGGTGATTCCGGTGCTGAGAGAGTTAAGAAGTACTCAGTTAAGATGGCTGAAGGCCTTGCTTACAATTATGCAGCGAAGGAAGTTGATGATGACATCCTTGCAGCACTTGATAAACTTGCTAAGGAAGCACAGCTCTCTGAGAAATTCGAAGCCCTCTACAATGGAGAGGTAATCAATACAGGTGAGAAGAGAATGGTTCTTCACCAGCTCACAAGAGGACAGCTCGGCAATGATGTTATGGCTGATGGTGTTAACAAGCGTGAGTTCTATGTAAAAGAGCAACAGAGAATTGCTGATTTCGCAAATAAGGTTCACTCAGGTGAAATCGCTAACGAAAAGGGTGAGAAGTTCACAACAGTTGTTCAGATTGGTATCGGCGGTTCAGACCTTGGTCCCAGAGCTATGTACCTTGCACTTGAGAACTGGGCACACAGAACAGGCAACTTCAAGATGGAAGCAAAGTTCATCAGTAACGTAGATCCTGATGATGCATCTGCAGTTCTTAATAGCGTTGATGTTGCTCATTCTATATTTATTCTTGTTTCAAAGTCAGGTACAACACTTGAGACACTTACAAACCAGAGCTTTGTAATGGATGCCCTTAAGAAGGCAGGACTTGATTCTTCAAAGCACATGATAGCAGTTACTTCTGAGACATCACCTCTTGCAAAGAGCGATGATTTCATTGAAGCTTTCTACATGGATGACTATATCGGCGGACGTTATTCCTCAACTTCAGGTGTAGGCGGAGCAGTTCTTTCTCTTGCATTTGGTCCTGACGTATTTGCTCAGTTCCTTGATGGTGCAGCAGCAGAGGATAAGCTTGCAGCTAAGAAGGATATGATGGAAAACCCTGCAATGCTTGATGCAATGATCGGATTCTATGAGAGAAATGTACTTGGATATCCTTCAACTGCAGTTCTTCCTTACTCACAGGGACTTAGCCGTTTCCCTGCACACCTTCAGCAGCTTGATATGGAGTCAAACGGTAAGAGCGTTAACCGCTTTGGAGAGCCTATCGATTATGTAACAGGTCCTGTAATTTTTGGTGAGCCCGGCACAAATGGTCAGCACTCCTTCTATCAGCTACTTCACCAGGGAACAGACGTTATTCCGATGCAGTTCATCGGTTTCAAGAACAGTCAGCTTCAGAACGACGTTGACATCCAGGGAAGCACAAGCCAGCAGAAGCTTTGCGCTAACGTAGCAGCTCAGATTGTAGCATTTGCCTGTGGTAAAAAGGATGAGAATCTCAATAAGAATTTCAAGGGTGGACGTCCTTCAAGTATCATTATCGGTGATGAGCTTAATCCCAAGTCACTTGGTGCACTTCTTTCTCACTTCGAGAACAAGGTTATGTTCCAGGGCTTTGTATGGAATCTTAACAGCTTCGATCAGGAAGGTGTTCAGCTCGGTAAGGTACTTGCTAAGAAGGTACTTGCTCACGAGACAGAAGGAGCACTTGCTGTATACAGTGATCTTCTGAATATCTAAATTACTGAAATAAAAAAGGTGACGGATGAGGGGACTACCTCAATCCGTCGCCTTTATTATTTTGTAGCTGCTTCATCAATAAGCTTTAATATTGTTTCAGTCGCACCTGACTGATTGGATTCACACATTTTTGCAATGTATTTATCTCTTTCCTCATACACAGCAAAAATACTTTCAACAAGGATATCTTCATCCAATTCCTCATTATCGATGACAACAGAAAATCCCTGCTTTTCGAAGGATTTGGCATTTATTATCTGGTCACCGCGGCTGCTTTTTGCAGACAAGGGAATCAGAACGTTGGGCTTACGAAGAGCTGCGAGTTCACAGATAGCATTGGCTCCCGCTCTGGAAACGACTACATCTGCCATTGCAAAAATATCCTTCATTTCGTTCTTAACATATTCAAACTGTTTGTAGCCCTCCATGCTGAGCTTTAAGTTATCCATCTTATCCTTACCGCAAAGATGAACAATATTGAAGTGCGGAAGGAGTCTTGGAAGCGCATAGCGAATGGTTTCGTTTATGCTCTGAGCGCCAAGGCTTCCACCGGTTACCATAATTACCGGCTTGTCATCCGTAAATCCGCAAAGCTTTTTTCCTGCTTCTCTTGAACCCTTCAGGAGCTCTTTTCTTATAGGAGTTCCTGTAAGAACTGCCTTATCCGGAGGAAGAAGATCCAGTGTTTCGGGGAAGTTACAGCAAATAGTTCTTGCAGAAGAAAAGCTCAGCCTATTTGCAAGACCCGGTGTCATATCGGATTCATGTAATATGCATGGAATTTTAAGTGTGGAAGCTGCCCTTATAACAGGAACAGATACAAAACCACCTTTTGAAAAAACCACATCTGGATTAATTTTTTTCAGTAATTGTCTGGCTTCAAAGAATCCCTTCATAACACGGAAAGGATCAGAGAAGTTCTTGGGATCAAAGTATCTTCTGAGTTTTCCTGTGGAAATTGAAAAGTAGGGGATATGATAATCCGCTATAAGCTTTTTCTCAATTCCTGTATGTGAGCCAATATAGCTGATTTCATAACCTTTTTCCTTAAGCTCGGGAATAAGAGCCATATTAGGTGTAACGTGGCCGGCAGTACCGCCACCTGTTAATACTATTTTTTTAGACATTTTAAAATCTCCTTGTTTATTTAGAGTACCACAGATTTCATATTATGACACATATGATTTTTTATGGTAACTCATAAAGGATGTAGCCGTTATCCATTGCACGTATTTTTGATTTTTCTATAAGAGGAAGAACCATATCCTTAAGCTCAGGATTCTTACCCATAGCAGCTTCATCTACCAAAAGGAGCTTAACCGCATCCTTACTTAAATCAGGGAACTTTGTATCTATCTCTTCCACAGTATCCACAAGATAAACCCTCTCATGGGAAATGGTGAGGTCCATAGGAGGCTCGTAGTGAACTTCATTGGTAAAGGAAAAGCAAACATCGTTGTAATCAGTATTTTTATAAAGAAACTCGTCAAGAGTATAGTCTTCTTCACCATCTCTGGAAACTATATACCTGGAGGTCGAGGTAGGCACACCTGTTATGAGAATCAGTATGAAAAAGCAAACTGCAAAAGCCGGAATAAGTGGCGCAACCTTACGACCAAGGAAATATGTTGTTCCATCTGTTTTTCCCATACTGATAGCACGAACATAGGAAACAGCAGCAATAGGAGCAGTCATTGCTACGCACCATCCTGCCTTCATCATGGAAAACTCATGTACCGCAGAATGGTTTTTAAGCATTAAAATCTGAAAAATAACTGAAACATAAGCTGCAACAATAAGCGCTATATCGTGATTTACAAAAAGTGTTTTTAAACGTTTTCCTTTTTTTAATGTGAGGAATGCAATAACAATTGAAGCCAGCTGGAAAATACAAAGGTAGAACATAAAGCTTCGCTGTTCCTGCGTAAATGATGAGGTGAAATTCTCTATAAGCCTTGATACAATGGCAGAAAGACTATCATCTCCGCCTGTTCTGAACTTAAGCTTATATATTAGCGTATCAAGCCAGCTGTCAACAAAGCTCAGCTGGATAATGAAGGTAACAACAGCAAGAACAACAGGGACAGCGTAATACAGAGATTCGAGAATAATATCCTTTACGCTCTTTTTCCTGAGAATAAGTCCAATGGTTCTCATTACAAATACGAAAAATGACAGAATCCAGAAATAATAGTCTGTAAGAATACCGCAGTAGATTGTTACAAAATGCAGGATACGAATAACGTTATAAAGGTGACTATGAAGTCTGACTTCAGGTATATATATCAGTTCTTCCAAAAACAGGAAAAGCATAACATATAAAATAACGCTCTGATCAGTGAAAAATACGTTTGGCATATACCAGGCATTAACCGGAAGTAGCATCCACAAAGCAACAGTGCATAATGGAATTATTATACGGGACAGCCATCCGCCGATGCGGTACTTCCAGAATAAGACAAAAATAAAACTGGAAAAAAGCATGGATTCAATGGCAAACAGAACCATCTGAAGGTGCTTAACAAAAGAAATGTTTATAAAATCTTTGCCGCAGATCTTTGCACACAGCCAGACAAGAAAAATATGTCCGCTTGGATAACTGATAAACGGTACTCTGTCGTTAAAGCTCTGGAATTCTATGGAGCGGTAGTTTTCACATGCGGTAAAATGCATGGATGCAGCTCCCTCCTCCAACCAGATATTAACATATTTTATGGTTGAAGCGGACTGCCATATATTGTCACCGCCCATGTTGTTATATCGGATTGGGTATTTGAAGTTGAATATTGCAAGAAAAATGAGCAGTGTGAAAAGATTTACAAGAATAAAAGCAATTGGAGTAGTACGTAGCTTTTTCATGAATAGTTTCCTCTATCTATATTATCATTCTGTTCATACTACCATATTTTCTGCTATAATTGAATTCGATTTTAAATAATTAAAGAGGAGTTTGCGATGGAAGAAAAGAAGCAAATGCCTGATTTTTTGAAAAAAATATGGAGCAGCATTCCGATTACTGACAGATTCTGTTTTTCAGTAAGCATTATAACAGGATTGCTGGTTCATTTTTATATGCTTTCAAATAAGATAACGAATCTTGATGATATCGTATGTGTACCGGGAGTGGGTGGAGGAAAGGTTCTGGGAAGATGGTTCCAGGAACCGGTGCATGACCTGTTTTCACCTTGGTCAAGTCCTGCACTGAACGGAATAATGGCTATCATAATTCTCTCAATAGCTGCCTGCGTTATAGTAAATACACTGAAAATTGAGAGTATAACCGGAGCGGTTCTTATAGGAATTACTATGATGACGATTCCAAGTACAGCCAGCAATATGTACTATATGTATCTTGCGCCGACTTTTGCCCTTTCAATATTAGCCAGCACAATTAATGTACAGATCACTTCAAAATATAAATTAGGATTCATACTTGGTTCAGTGCTTCAGTTTTTCAGCATGGCATGCTATCAGGCGTATTTCGGACTTTCTGCATCGTTGTTTGTACTGTTATATTTCCTAATGCTGATAGATGGCGGAGATATTCTGATAATTGTAAAAAAAGGTCTAAGAAGTATTATCGGCCTCGGAATTGCAATGGGCGGATACCTTATAAGCCTGAAATTTGTGGATTTAAGTGACTATAAGGGACTTAGTGATATAGGTCATACCTCTGCAGGAGATATTCTTTTGGCAGTTCTCAGAGCTTATCACAGGGTTCTGCAGTATTTCATTACTGAACCTGAAAGCTTTATGAAGGGATCTCCCACACTTTTTAACAGGGTACTTGTAATTCTTTTGATTGGAATTATAGTAATCCTTTTCATAAAAAAGAAGATATATATAAAACCTGTCAGATTGATTTTATCAGTAATACTTTTGATAATATTGCCCCTTGCACTCGGACTTGTTTATGTTATGGCACCGCAGCTTTCTCATGCGTCAACTGTGATGATCTACTCCTATAGCGTATTTTACTTTATGATAATAGCAGGAATGGAGAGACTTCTTACAACAGGCATGGGAAATAAAGGATTGGTATTTTTTGCATCGATTATTTTTATAACCCTGTTGCTTGAGTTTTATTCAAGTGCGAGAGTTATTAACAATGCATATTACAGGAGCTATATAGCACAGAACAGAGTGATGCAGTATTACAACAGGATACTGTCTAAGCTTGAAGAGGCAGAAGGGTTCCAGTATGGTGAGCCGCTGACAATTCTCGGAGGATTTTATCCTGACCCGTTACCGGTTGCAAATCATGACATGAATGGTAAAGAGCTGGCAGATTTTGAGGGAGCAACTCTTGAGGATTTACTCTTCCTTCCTACAAACAGAGACAGAGTTTTACAGATATGGTTTGGACTCGAAACGGGAGATGTTACTTCTGATAAAAAAGAGAAAATAATGGAGACAGAAGAGTTTAAACAGATGCCTATATATCCTGCTGACGGATGTGCGAAAAAAATAGACGGAGTATGGGTAGTAAAGATAAATGAAGATGACAGTAAGTGACAAAAAGACTGGGTTTTAATACCCAGTCTTTTCCATTAGTTTTTCAATTTTATTCCAGTATTTTTCAGGATTAACATAAGCACCCTTTACATGAGCAGCTCCTAGTATCAGGCAGTACTGCTTGGGTGCAGCACATTTTTCATAAAGCCTTGCTGACATATGCGGATCTATCAGCTTGTCCTCATCACCGTGGATGAAAAGCGTAGGCGTCCTGGATTTAGAGACAGCTTCAAGAACATCAACCTTCTTAATGTCATAACCGCATTTTAAAAGAATTACCATGCGAAGAATGAACAGACAGATGGAAACAGGAATAATGTGTTTTCCCATCTTATATACATGTATGAATTCTTCAATAAGTGTAGTATAGCTACTGTCAGCAACAGCAAATACCACATTGTCGGGAAGATGTTCTCCGGTAGTCATAAGAGTAATGGCAGCTCCCATGCTGGTACCGTGAAGAAGAATTTTGGCTTCCTTATCATTTCTTATTATGTAGTAAATCCACTCCATAATATCGAGACGATCAAAGTATCCGTATCCGGTATAATCTCCTTCACTTTGACCAAAGCCGCGGTTATCGGGAAGTAAAACATTTATGCCAAGGTCATGATAATGCTTTGCATACATTGCCATGTACTCTCCATCACTTTTTACACCGTGGATACAGATGGCATATTTATGGCTTTCCTCAGATGCTTTTAAAAAGTGTGCATGAAGCTTAAATTCATCAATTGAATTTATATATACATCTTCTCTTTCAGGGGCATTTCTAAGCCACTTTATTGATTTTGCGTCAATTGGATCAGATTCGATTTCTTCCTGAGTCTTCCTTTTTGGTACTACAGCCATGTCATAAAAAACTGATGCTGTAGCGGCTCCTCCACCCAAAAGAGCTGTTAATAAGCCGAAGAATACGAAATTTCGCTTTTTGCTCATAGGAACCTCCTTGTTTATTAATGTATATGAATTTTAGCAAATACCAATAAAATGTGCAATTACTACAGTCCCCATAGCACATATTAACGAAATATGGTATGATAATTTTAACTGATATTTTGCATACTTTTTCTAGAATGTATTGAGGGGTACAGATGTTAGAAAGAAAACTTGCAGAGAAATTCAGGAAGCTTTACACTGAAAACTCTTTAAAGCTTAAAAATTATGAGGATCAGCTTTTTACTCTGCAGGATCCGTTTGACTGGATACAGCTTCTCTCTGAGAGAGCCTATGTTATGCGAGATGTTTTTGAAGAGAATGAAGAGCTTATGGCGGAGCTATGGGAAAATTGCTCAGAAGAGATTAGTCCTGAGGAAGCAGAGCTTCTCTATGACCTTGCAATCGGATTTTTCTTTGATGATCACCACGACTTTGTAGTACTTACTGAATTCTGTGAAAAGATTTTGCCGGTTTTCATTGATATGGATGAACCGGAATTTCTTGTTGCAATATATCATGTTCTGGGTAGCGAGTATGCACAGTTCTATCGCTCTGTTGGCGATAAAAAGGGAATGGATACTGCCCTTGAGTATTTCCGTAAATCAATAAAAGGGGCCAGTCGCTATTCACAGATTTCCACTCCGGAAGTTCGGGAGTTTATTTTCCAGGATTATTTATTTTTAATTACATACCTTACAGGTTTTTATACAGAAAAAACAGAGAGTATAAGACTTTATGATGAAGTCTGGGCGCTTTGGGAAAACGAAAATGTTCAGCAGCTTGATAAGGACAACAGACAGATAAGAGAGTTCCTGTCGATAATGGATGATGCATTTATGGCAAAATCCATAAATATAGATATTTTGTCGGAAGAGGACAGAGACAGATATCTCGATCTTCTCGGGAATTCTTACAAAAGAGCGAAGGATGGTGATGGTGAAAAGCAGGGAACACCAGACTTTAGAACCTGCGTGACCTACAAATGGCTTCGCGGAGAGATACCATCGGAAGATGTACTTGAAGCACTAATAAAAAGTATAAATGAGATTATTCCAACACCTGATTTCAGCAAGAATGATCCAATAAATCTAGAACTTGTTATGAGGCATTTTAAATATGCCTGTACGTGCATAATGATACTGGGCAAGATGGAGATTGATGATGAAACCAGAGAAGTCTGGATAGAAAAGTTTCTGCCTAAGTCACAGTCTATTCTTGCAAATATCCCCTATAGATTTTTTACAGGGGAGATGCAACCGATATGTGAGCAGTGGTATCACGCTGCAGGTCCCATGATCTCGGGAGAGCTTAACAAGGTACAGTTCATAATGGAGATGATTGTAAGAAGACAGCCGTTTACCTACATTCATTCCCAAATGGTTGCCAGGATAGCAACTCTGATCGGACAGAGAATAATAGAAAAGAAGCCGGAAGAGCTTATTGGAATAAGAGGAATAGAGACTCTTGAGAATATACAGAAAAATAAGGCTTATCTGCTTTCATTTATAACAATGAGCGGACTTGTACATGACATAGGAAAATGCTACATACCTGATACTATAAACAGGCAGAACAGAAGTCTGAATACCAAAGAATATGCCACAATTAGAAAGCATTCAGAGGTAGGGTTCAGGGTTGCAAAGGAAAATACGGCACTTTTGCCCTATGCGGATGTTATTATAGGACACCACAAACACTATGATGGTCTCCACGGATATCCTTTAAACTATGACAACACAGAATCTCCTATTAGAATCATAATTGATCTGATTTCAATAGCCGACTCGGTTGAGGCAGGTACGGATACTTTGACCAGGAGCTACACTAAGGGAAAGGATTTCAAGAGACTTCTAAAAGAGCTTCAGAATGAAGCCGGAACCAGATATAATCCAAGCATAGTCAAGGTTATAGAGAGTTCTCCGGAACTTATTGAGGAGCTTGAAAATCTCACCGGACAGGGAAGATACGACATGTATTACAGAGCTATGCAGGAGATACTTGGCAATACTCCGGAGGAATTTCCGGAGATATAAATATGATATACTTAAGGAGCATACATGCGTTTTAGAACCAGGCTGATGATAACATCGGCGACCATAGTTATTTTACCTTTTATCCTGGTTGTTGCTTCATTTGTCATCATACAGAATTCCGTTGCCAAATCTTATACCAGTCTGATTACCTACATGGTGATAGCATTTGGACTGATAATGATCGCAACAAGTATGATACTTACTGCATGGCTACGAAAAGGATTTTTCGAACCGGTTGATGAGCTGAATGTCGCGATGCAGCACATCAAGGATGGTAACTTTGATTACATGCTGCCAACAGATATAGGTGATAAGGGTGAAATAGGAGAATTATACAGAAATTATGAAGACATGCGGCTGAGGCTTAAGGAATCAGCCGATGAAAAGGTAATAAGGGAAGGCCAGAACAAGGAACTGATAAGTAATATATCTCATGACCTTAAAACCCCTATTACAGCGATAAAGGGCTATTCTCAGGGACTTCTTGAGGGAGTTGCCGATACCCCTGAGAGACAGATGAAGTATATTCGCACGATTTACAATAAGGCGAATGATATGAATAACCTTATAAATGAACTCACTTTATACTCAAGTATCGACAATAACCGCATTCCCTATAATTTTACAAGAATAGTGGTTGGAGATTATTTTGGGGACTGCATAGAAGAAATAGGAATGGATCTGGATAGTAAGGATATCAAGCTGAATTATGCCAACCTTACAGCACCTGATACACAGATAGTTGCAGATCCGGAACAGCTTAAACGAGTAGTTAACAATATAGTAAGTAACAGTGTTAAATATTTAGGCCGTGATGATGGTACGGGAACCATTGATGTTAGAATTCTAGATGAAGTTGACTCTGTAAGAGTTGAAATAGAGGACAACGGAAAGGGCATAGGATCTCAGGATATTCCGAATATCTTTGACAGATTCTACAGAACCGACGCTTCCAGAAACAGCAAGCAGGGAGGAAGCGGTATAGGACTTTCAATAGTAAAGAAAATCATAGAGGACCACGGGGGATACATTTGGGCTACCAGTCATGAAGGTGAGGGCACCTGCATGCACTTCGTTCTTCGCAAGTATATGGAATATCATGAAAAGGCGGACGGAGAATCTGTGGTAGATCATGATTTTGAGAGCGTATAAAACAACATAAAAGACAGGAGGCCATTGGTATGAGCAGAATACTTATTGTTGAGGATGAAGAAGCGATTGCTGACCTCGAGAAGGATTATTTGGAACTATCTGATTTTGAAGTAAAAATTGAAAATTCCGGTGATGTGGGATTACAGACTGCCCTTAATGAGGAGTTCGACCTCGTTATACTTGATCTCATGCTTCCGGGAATGGATGGATTTGAAGTATGTAAGAGAATCCGTGAAAAGAAGGATGTTCCTGTTCTTATGGTATCAGCCAAAAAGGATGATATTGATAAGATTAGAGGTCTTGGTCTTGGTGCTGATGACTATATCACCAAACCCTTCAGTCCTTCAGAGCTCGTAGCTAGAGTTAAGGCTCATATGGCACGCTATTCCAGACTTGTGGGAAGCGGTCATGAGTCAAATGATGTGGTGGAGATCAGAGGTCTTAGAATTGACAAGACCGCCAGAAGAGTTTATGTTGATGGAGCGGAAAAGAGCTTCACAACAAAGGAATTTGATCTTCTTACTTTCCTTGCAGAGAATCCCAATCACGTATTTACCAAAGAGGAACTCTTCAGGAAAATCTGGAACATGGATTCAATCGGAGATATTGCAACAGTTACTGTACATATCAAGAAAATCCGTGAGAAGATTGAATTTGATACTTCTAATCCCCAGTATATAGAAACTATCTGGGGCGTTGGATATCGCTTTAAGGTTTGATATTAAGACCCTCCGCAAAGGAGGGTCTTTTTTGAGGTTTTATGAACATAGAAATACTCTACGAAGACAACGACATAATAGTATGCGCAAAGCCGGCAGGAATAGCGGTACAGAGTAGCAGTGTCACATCTCCTGACATGGAGACAATACTGCGCACGCAGATTTTGAGGAGTGGAAGCTTTAAAAACAAGTCCACAATTCTCCATGTAATTCACAGACTGGACCAGCCGGTGGAGGGTATAATCGTATTTGGAAGAACCAGGAAGGCAGCAGCTGACCTTAGCGCACAGGTTAAGGCACAAGGAGATATGAATAAAACATATCTTGCTGTGGTATATGGATCGTTTACTGAGGATGAGAAAGAGGGAGAACTTCAGGATTATATTTATAGAGACACTGCAACTAAAAAGGCTGTAATTGTCGATACTGATGATAAAAACAAAGCTGCAAAGAAATGCCTGTTATCATATAAGGTCATTTCCGAGAAATGCATAAAGGATATTTCAGAAAATAAAGTGGTGGATTTCGAAGGGGAAAATGTATCTGAGAAAATATCTCTTGTGGAAATAAAGCTTGAGACCGGAAGATATCATCAGATACGTGCGCAGTTTTCTAATGAAGGGCATCCCCTCCTTGGAGACAGAAGATACTGCTCAGATAAAAGTGATGAAGCATCAGCACGACTTAGAGTAAAAAATGTTGCATTGTGTGCTTATAAGCTCTCCTTTAAACATCCTGTGACACATAAAATAATGGATTTTGAAGTAAAGCCACAGGGAAATATTTTTAAAGAATTTTAAAAAAGCTGCTAATTTGAATTTTTTTCAGATTAGCAGCTTTTTATAATAAATGCGCAAAGTGCGCATGTTTACTCTATTACAGGAGCATTAGCCTGCTCAGGAACACTTACTTCCTTAATAGATTCATCAATATCATGGAAAAATGCTCTTGTTGCAACAATTCCTCTTTTGGCATCCTCAAACTCCCAAAGGAACTGCTCAGGTATATTATCACGGCCATACATGGAAATACGTCCTGCATAAGCGTGAATAATACTTACATATTTTTTATCAAGCTCGTAATTTCTGTAAATCTCACGACGGAGACGTGGACGCTGGGCAACAAACTTGCGGATGTCCATTTTGAGATCAAGAGGAAGATCCTGTTCTCTTTCTCTTACAAGCTGTAAATATTTCTTATAGGTCTCTTCATCAACTTTCTGGAAATTAGTTTCATATTCGAAACATGCAGCTCCGTCAGGAAGATCAAGTCTATATCTGCCGTCTTCATAAACTTCTTCAATTCTGGCAACTACCTGGGGTACCAAAGGTTTGCCATTATAGTCTAATATGATGACTTTGTCATCCGGTTTAAATTTTGCCATAATATTTTCTCCTCATTGCCCTTTTTACCTTTTCTTGCAAAAACACTATAGTCCTATAAAACACTGAATTCAAGGCTTTTTCCGCTTTTTTAAGACCTTTCCCTGTTTTTTAAGAAAATCTAAAGAATTTAGGTCTGTTTTAGGTTAAACATGTATTCTTGCATCAGAACAAAGGAATAGGTGCACAGAAATGAGGTAGTAATGAGCGGATTTAAAGATACCTTTCAAAGATATGAAACGAAATATCTGTTGGAGGACTTTCAGTATAAAGCAATAAGAGAGCGACTTGAAAAAATAGCAAGAGTCGATGAGTACGGAAAGACCTCCATCTTAAATATATATTACGATACACCGAATTACTCGCTTATAAGAACTTCACTTGAAAAACCGGTGTACAAAGAAAAATTGAGGCTTCGCAGCTATGGCATTCCAAAGGATGACACAAGAGCATTTATAGAGATAAAGAAAAAATTTGAAGGCATTGTATATAAGAGAAGAATAGGAATGGATTATAAAAGTGCTCTGGAGTACTTGAACAAAGGAATGGAGCCTGTTGAGGAATCTCAGATATCTCATGAGATAGATTATTTTAAGAGGTTTTACAGAGGATTAAGACCTGCTATGGCAATATCCTATGACAGGATAGCAATGGCGGGAACCGATGATCCGGAACTTCGAATAACATTTGATGAAAATATAAGATGGAGAGTAAGTCATCTTAATCTTAAACACGGTAATATAGGTAAAGACATATTGAAGCCGGGACAGCATCTTATGGAGCTTAAGATTGCGGGAGCCATGTCCCTGGAAATGGCCAGGATACTTGATGAACTTGAGATTAGACAGACATCATTTTCAAAATACGGAAAAGGTTATCTGGATTATATGTATCCTGATGGTAACAGAGAGGCTTTCTATCAGAATGATCAAAGAAATATTATCAGAGACAGGAGAATTCTTACTGCATAAGGTGTAGTAACATTATTAAAGGAGATTATAGAACAATGAATGAATTATTATTTGGAACAGTAATGGAGTCAGGAACAATCACAGGAAGTGCTTTTATTTCAGCAACACTTGTATCCCTTGCGGTAGGAATATATATAGCATTTATGGCAGGTTTAAAGGGAAGAGCATCAAGAAGTCTTGCGATAACTCTGGCATTACTACCCGTGATAGTACAGGTGGTTATCATGTTGGTAAATGGTAATCTTGGCGCAGGTGTAGCGGTTGCAGGGGCATTCAGCCTTGTGAGATTCAGGTCTCAGCCGGGTTCAGCACAGGATATTACTAATATTTTCCTTGCCATGGCAGTTGGACTTGCGACAGGAATGGGATATATAGGATTAGCGGTTTTATTTGCCATAGTAGTAACACTTATTAATTATGTGTTAAAGACTATAGGATTCGGCGGTGCAGGTTCGGAAGTAAAGACGATTAAGATAACAGTTCCTGAGAGTCTTGACTTTGAAGGGATTTTTGATGATATTTTTGCAAGATATACAACAAGTGCAGAGCTTGAAGAAGTAAAAACAACCGGAATGGGAAGTCTTTATAAACTTACATATAGCGTTACCATGAGAGGTAAAGCTTCAACCAAGGGAATGATCGATGAGATGAGACAAAGGAACGGTAATCTGGAAATATCCTGCTCAAGACCGGTTGCTCTTGCAGGTGCAGAGCTGTAACTACACATTTGATATAGCGAGGTTAATACAATGAAAAGAAAAACACTACCGATAATCTTTGCCACAGGAATGGTACTTGGCATATGTGCAGCTGCCTGTGGAGCAGCCGGCACAGTAACAAATGCAAATGATGCAACGGATACTTCAGTGATAATAGAAAGTGAAGATACAGAAAAAACAGCTGAGAACATAAGTAATACAGAAACGGTATCAACAGTAAACATGAGTACTGATACTACAACAATAGGTGCAGTGACATCCGTATCAGAGTTGGATTTGGAAGGAATGTTCACTGAAAGGGATATAGATACAGGATATGATGAGTCAAATTCAACTATCATAACGCTTAGTGACAGTAGTGCTGAGGTGACAGGAGAAGGAGTGAATGCAGATGGAACAACCATCACGATTACTTCGGAAGGTACGTACATTTTCAGCGGAGAACTGAAGGAAGGACAGATCATTGTCGATGTAGATGACAGTGAGAAGGTTCAGATTGTTTTAAATGGTGTGACCATAACTAACGATGACAGCGCATGCATATATGTAAAATGCGCAGATAAGGTCTTTGTGACACTGGCACAGGGAACGGAAAATTCATTCTCTGATTCCGGGTCGGAATATATACAGGAAGACAGTGAAACAAATGTTGATGGTGTGATTTACAGTAAGGATGACATTACATTTAGCGGCTCAGGAAGTCTTACTATAAACGCATCCTATGCTAATGGAATAGTCGGAAAAGATGATGTGAAATTTACAGGAGGAACATACAATATTACCGCTGTGGGTAATGCAATAGAGGGCAAGGATTCCGTAAGGATAAATAATGGAAACTTTAATCTGATAAGCGGTAAGGATAAGGACGGAATCCATACGAGCAATGAGGAGGAATCAGGTAAAGGGTATGTCTACATTGAGGGTGGAGATATTACTATAAATGCTCAGGATGACGGTATCCATGCAGCGACTGTGCTTTACATATGCGGCGGTAATATTGATGTAACAGAGAGCTATGAAGGCCTTGAAGGAGATACCATAGAGATTCTTGACGGAACTATTAAGGTGAAGTCAAGTGATGACGGACTTAATGCATCAACAAGTACTTCCCAGGATGAGGCAGGATTCGGACAGATGGGAGGTGGCATGGATTATGACGAAAATGCTTATATCCATATCTGTGGCGGTGATATATATGTAAATGCTGACGGAGATGGAATTGACTCTAATGGAGACATCTATATAGATGGGGGCTATGTAGTAGTAGATGGTCCTGTCGATGACGGAAATGGTCCTCTTGATAAAGGAGGTACAGCATATATTTCAGGTGGAACGGTAATTGCAGTGGGATCAAGTGGTATGGTTGAGACATTTAGCTCGGAGTCGGAACAATATTCGATTTTGTATGGCTTTGAGAGTAGTCTGGAAGCAGGGACAGAAATCACAATTACTGACAATGATGGAAATACATGCATGGGATATACACTGAATAAGACAGCATCTTCAGTAGTGTTTAGTTCTGAAGATTTAGCTGAAGGTGAGTACACAATTACTGCAGGTGATTTCACTGATACAATAACAGTGAGTGATAAGTCAACTACAGCAGGTGCATCAGTAGGAACAAAATTAAAAAATCAGTTATTTGATGAATAGGAACTGATCTCTGCTCCATTTTCGGGGCCACCAAGAATAATGGAGATTCCGTTTTCCGCTGCAGAGCTTATATCATCTATATTCAGAGCATAGTCATAGATGTTGCCGAGAGTATCGGTAACACTGAGAATGCGTGAATTACTATCAAGGTTTATAGGAAGAACTATTCCTGTAAGAATTCTACCGGATGGAAGAGTTGCATCTTCTTTCAGGTAGTTTTCTGTTTCAGTGTTTAAAGCTGTGTCCTTTAGAATGATAGAGTTAAGCTCCGAGCCGGATTTGTTTTCAATATAGCACAGAATTTCGATATGCTTTGCAGACTCTGCCAATGCGTTTCCTTCGACTTCAAGTTCTTTTTCCATCTCGGAATAGAGTGTTTTATAGGATTCGGTTAGATTGTTTATTTTAGGGAGCAGCTCCTGGACATCCTTATCCTTTAATTTTTCAGTATCAAAATCAGTAATTGCATTATATTGTGTTTCATATGCTAAAAGATCTTCTCCATAGGCATCGGTAGTGAGCTTTCCGTAGATTTCCTCTGCAAACCCTTTTTGCTGAGTAAGTTCATCCCTGGCTTTTGTAATGCTGGAGAGATTTTCCTCAGATACTTTGCAGGCTGAGAGCATTGTACAACATATTAGTATAGCTAGTGCATAAAGGTGTTTTTTTGACATGTTTTAGGTCTCCTATGTTAGGAGTATAATATATTAAGGAATAAAAGACAAAATCATATAAAGGCAAACATACAACGTGAAAAAGAAAATAATAGTATTTGCGTTTGTTCTTACAATTGTATTAAATGTTTTCTCCTGGTTGATTCCCGGATTTTCAGATTACTACACAAGATATATCTTTCCGCTATGGGTTGAAAGCTATGGAAGATTAACCTCCATGTTTTCCTTTTCAGTGGGAGAAATTCTGATTGTTGCAGGTATAATCTGGCTTATTTTAATTCCCTTTGTTAAAAAAATAAGAAAAAACACCATACTTCTGCTTGTTATGATTTCTCTTATTATGACGTTAAACTGCTTTATAAATTATCACTGTACTCCAATTAAGGATTCAAAGAGGGATTTTACAGTAGAGGAGCTTGCTGAGTTAAGAGATTATATAGTCAATAAATGTAATTTACTTTCCACACAAATGGAGAGGCAGGAAGACGGCTCACTGATATATAGCGATAAGGAAATGAAGAATACAGCAAAAAAATCCATGCAGGCAATGGGAGAAAGATTTCCAAAGCTGTCAGGTTTTTATGTGACGCCTAAGGCTCTTCTTTCATCAGGGTTTATAAGTCAGCAGTATATGCAAGGATATTACTTTCCATTTTCAATGGAAGCTAATTATAACGATATAATGTATGTTACCAACAAGCCTTTTACTATGTGTCATGAACTTGCTCATACCAAGAGCTACATATTTGAGGATGAGGCCAATTTCCTCGCATATCTGGCATGTACGGGTTCGGATGATATTTTTTTCCAGTATAGTGGGTATCTTGGGGTACTTAATTATGTGAATAATGCCTTTTATGAAAATGTAACCAAGGAGGAATATAAGTCTCATGTTGCAGTTTCTGAAACAGTCTGGGATGACAATATATTTCTGACTGATGAAAACTGGAAAAAGGTGGAGGATACAGCGGTTTTAGATACTGAAACAGTAAAAAAGGCAGCAGATACATTTGTTGATACCACGCTTAAGGTAAATGGCGTAGGTGATGGAAAAGCAAGCTACAACAGAGTGGTGGAGCTTATGCTTTTGGAATATTACTCAGAATAATAGTTTATATAAAATTTACATTTTATTATTTATGCATCTGATATGATGGAATTAACTTATATTTTCGGAGGAAAAACATAATGAAGCTTCTTCTTGCTGAAGATGAAAAAGAACTTTCAAATGCGCTGGTGGCAATATTGAAACATTCAAGCTATACGGTGGATGCCGTATATGACGGACAGGATGCTTTGGACTATATTCTTGCCAGCGAATATGACGGTATCATTCTTGATATTATGATGCCCGGGTTAGAGGGAACAGAGGTATTAAAAAAAATCCGCGAAAAGGGTATATCCACTCCTGTTCTTTTTTTGACTGCTAAATCTGAGACAGATGATAAAATCATGGGGCTTGATCTGGGCGCTGATGATTACCTGACAAAGCCTTTTGAAATGGGAGAACTGCTTGCGAGAATACGTGCAATGACAAGAAGAAAGGCAGACTTTGCTCCTAATAATTTAAAGTGTGGAAATGTTGAACTTGACAGAGCAGGATATGAGCTTAAGTCACCGGGACATGAACCGATAAGACTTGTGGGACGTGAGTTTCAGATGCTTGAGATGCTCATGGAAAATCCGGGAAGAGTTATTTCTGTGGATGCATTTATGGACAGGATATGGGCTGATGGTGAGGCAGATGTAAACGTAGTATGGGTTTATATATCAAATCTTAGAAAAAAGCTCACATCATTGGATGCAACCTGTGAAATCAAGGCTTCTCGCGGAGTTGGATACTCCATGCATGAAAAGGCGGAATGATTAAATGGTAAAAAAGCTAAGACGAAAGTTTGTCCTTACCGCAACATTATCACTTCTGGTGATTCTGATTGGAATAATCGGATTTATAAATGTGGCTAATTACATACAGGTTCAGGCAGGAGCGGATGATATTCTGAGCATTCTTTCCGAAAATAACGGAATGTTTCCTGAGATGAAGGAAAAGCTTACAAAACCTGATGGAAAGAACACAAAGGATGATGATAGCAATGGAGATAAAGCTGAGGGTCCGCCCGCGGAGGGACCGTTCTTTGGCGATAAAATGGAGTATAACAGAACGCTTGAACTTCCTTTTCAGTCAAGATATTTCTGGGTAAAGCTAAATAAAAATGGAAAGCCGATTGAAATTAACACCGGGCATATAGCGGCCATTTCTTCAGAAGATGCCAGTAATTATGCTAAGGAGCTTATCTATAATCAGAAGAATACAAGGGGATATGTGGATAAACATTACAGATATCTGATTTCGAGGAAGGATGATGGCTCCTGTCTGATCATTTTTGTAGATTGCAGCAATGGTTTTTACAATGCAAATATGCTTCTTTTAAGAACTCTTCTTATCGGACTTATTGCACTTATTGCAATGTTTATACTGGTTTATCTATTTTCGGGAAAAGCAGTTGCGCCTGTGGTGGAATCACTTGAAAAGCAGAAGAGATTTATAACCGATGCGGGACATGAACTTAAGACACCTCTTGCGGTTATTTCCGCAAATATGGATGTAATAGAGCTTGAGGCGGGAAAGAGTGAGTGGACAAAAAGCACTAAGAATCAGATAAAGAGGATGGATGGTCTTGTTAAGAATCTCCTTACACTTTCAAGAATGGAAGAAGAAAATATCCATCTGGTATTTTCAGATATCAATATAAGCAAGATTACAGAAGATGCTACGATGTATTTTAACGCAATGGCGGATTTTAAAAAGATAAAATATACCGTCGATATTGGGAAAAATATACATATAAACGGAGATAAGAATGCATTTAATCAGCTCTGTACACTACTTATTGATAATGCAATTAAGTATACACCCGAAGAAGGAAGTATAAATGTGAGCCTCAGTAGTGACAACAGTATGAGAAATGCCATATTTGAAGTAACAAATACCTGTGATAAGGTTCCTGAAGGAAAACTGGACAGATTGTTTGACAGATTCTACAGGGCCGATACATCAAGAAGTCGCGAGAGCGGCGGGTACGGAATTGGCTTATCCGTAGCAAGGGCAATCGCGACGTCACATGGCGGTACTATTGAAGCTAAAGCAGATGGTGATCATATAATGAGATTCATCGTTAAGGTTCCAATGATAAAGAACGAAAAAGCCGATTAAATGGCTATACCAATTAAATCAAGCAATAATCCTGTGAAGGTGCCTATCAGATATAAAAGACAAGTAATTTGTATATTTCTGGTGGTACCTTCATTTACGCGAAACAGAATTAAAAGACCAACACCGGCACCTACAAGTAATCCTGACATCATCGCGCCGAAAGTTATAATGCCGTTTATATAAAGCTCTGTTATGACAATGGAGGCAGCACAGTTTGGAATAAGTCCTATAATACCTGCAGCAGCGTGGCTAAGGACGGTGTTACTTTGCAGGATTCCTGCGAGGGCATCTTCACCTATAAACTCAATAAGTGCATTTAGAACAAGCGTAAAAATGAGTATATATATAAAAATATGAACCGTATGTACAAGAGCTGAACGAAGAATATTACCATGCCCTTCGTGTTCATGGGAGTGTTCATGCTTTGTACTGGTTTCTTTTGCTACCTGGGCTTTACTTATGGGCTTATTTACAGCAAGGTCGGGGGACTCATTACGTCCTCTGTGAGCTGATATCTTTGGGGTATCTTCTTCACAGTGACAATGCTCTCTTTTACAGAGCTCATCAATTTTCATCTTTTCTGTTTCAGCTCTTTTTTTCCATCTTCTGTAGTGAACTATAACGAAATCTATTAGGAAGCCATAAAAAATTCCCAGTACAGCTTTCATACAGATTATTGTTATCATCTTTGATATAGGTACCTGGGAAGATATGAATAATGGAACCATTTCGTCTGAGGTTGAGAGGTAAATAGCAATAAGAGTTCCCAAAGTGATGACTCGCCCTGCATAAAGGTTTGAGGCAGCAGCTGAGAATCCGCACTGAGGAAAGGCTCCGAAAAGACCTCCAAACAAAGGTCCGAATTTACCGGCTTTTTGGACCATTGACTGAGTTTTATCACCGGTGCGATGCTCAAGATATTCCATTATCAGGTAAGTGATGAACAGGAACGGTAGTATTTTAAGGCCGTCTTCTATTGTATCTTCAAAAACAGGAATCCAAAAATTCATATAATATCTCCAAAGTTAAATCATTGCTTACAATACATGTATTTATTTAAGCATTTTATGTATTCTTTTGCAAATCAGGAATTTTTTCCATGCTTTTGCAATTTTTTTACATAGCTAATATAATACCTAGTAATTTAATAGGTAAATAATAAATAACATAAAAATGCACTATTTTTTCATCTTTTCCTTAATATATGCTATAATAATTCGGATTATGTGCATTTGAGCACTGTTTAATTGGTTTAAAGGAGTAACGCAAATGTCAGAACAGTCATTATTGCAGGTTAGAAACCTATCTGCATCAGTTGAGGAATTGCCGATTCTTCACAACATAAACTTGGAAATAAAGGCAGGAGAGACCCACGTCCTTATGGGACCTAATGGAGCAGGTAAGTCAACTCTCGGATATACGCTCATGGGTAATCCACATTACAACGTAACAGACGGATCCATCATTTTTGATGGCCAGGATCTTACTAAGGAGTCTGCTGATAAGAGAGCAAAGGCAGGAATGTTCCTGTCATTTCAGAATCCTCTTGAGGTTCCGGGAATTTCTCTTGGAAGCTTCATAAGAAATGCATATCATGAGCAGACAGGTAAGCCTGTTAAGCTTCTTCAATATAAGAAGCAACTTGCAGAGGCTATGGATCTTCTCACAATGGACGGTGATTATGCGGACAGAGATCTTAATGTAGGATTTTCAGGCGGTGAGAAGAAAAAGGCAGAAATTCTTCAGATGCTTATGCTTAATCCCAAACTTGCAATTCTTGACGAGACTGATTCAGGACTTGACGTTGATGCGGTAAGAACTGTATCAAAGGGAATTCAGGAGTATCAGAAGAAAAAAGACGGCGCACTCCTTATTATTACCCACAGCACCAAGATCTTAGAGTCACTTCACGTTGACTATACTCATGTTCTTGTTAAGGGCAATATTGTACATACAGGAGACGGCACACTGG
>JAEEGL015529811.1_pt1 | contig 36693 bp, 26 predicted proteins | sample 9134231 | NCBI WGS metagenome assembly JAEEGL01 (sample SAMN16246548, study PRJNA631951) | gut metagenome | biome: gut microbiome; feature: rumen; material: fiber-attached | host: Bos | place: Iran: Karaj | collected 2018-10 | reverse complement strand
CTTGACGCAACAATGGATATTCCGAGTGCTTCCGCTGCATCCGACGGCTTGAGCAGAAGAGGCAGAGCGTTTAATACTTCTTCATATGTCTGCAACATTGTAGCCTGCCTCTCTGAACCTCTTTCTGATCCTCTTTATTGCATTTGCAATGGATTCTGAAATCGTCTGGCTGGAAGTGCCCTCTTTCTCTGCGATCTGGTCAATGCTTTTTCCATCATAGAAGAACAGCTTGATGCGCTGCGCGACTTTTTTAGAAGTTTCTTCTCTGATAAACCTGTAAAGCAATCGAATGCGTTCAACTTCGATGATACCATCTTCCGGAGATGGAGAGGGCGGCAGCACGCTCTGCATGTCGAGTGTTATCGATGATGCAACCAATTCATCCCAAACCTCGGAGCTTTCGGTTTCGTTCACATTTGCCTCGATAAACATCTTGTCGAGAGCTTCGTCATACGGAGCCTTTTTTAGATACTTCCCGTACATGCGCTGGTCTTCCTCGCTGTACAGTTTGACACGATAGCCGCCTTTTTTCACGGAGCCCTCACAGCGAGCACCATTATCGGCTTCAACTCGCCCTTTCTCACGTTCTGATTCGTTGGAGAACTTGCTGTCCGGGACTGTGCCGGCTTTTTTCTTATCTGCTCCTAACATTAGAAGATCATACTCTTGCATATTTTACCCTTTCTGTACTTTGTAGTGCCATCGACGATCTCTTTCTTGAGACCGCTGAATCTTCTTTTCATGTTTTCCCTTTCCGCCTGAAAGGTGCTACGGAAAAGGACATAATAAGGAGCATTGCTTCCGAGATCGCTTCAATACCGCATTTGGGCTGCATTAAGATAAGGGTATTGAACCTCGGTTCCCCGATAAATATCGTTGACCTTATTCATATCCTTTGCCCTTAATGCATATCAGGCATTGAATTATTAGTTTTTGTATCAGTGATCTATTGGTGTGCTGAACGCGCTGTCTTAGCGCAGAGGTGTTTTCCCTTTATTGCTTGTCCCCCTTTTTTAGGTTTGGCAAAGGCGGTGAGTATCTGTTCCATTGTTTTTTGCTCTTCGGGAGCGAGCCCCGGGAGCAAAGAGCGAAGCAGAGCTTCCTGGTCGTCGTGAAGATAACGGTGCGAAAGATACCAGCCGTCCATTGCACGGACGCCCCCGCCGCGCCAGTTTTCGGTGATTATGGGGTAAGAACATGAGAGAATTTGAACGTCGGCTTTTGCAGTCCTCAGACTGATTCCAAACTCATCTGCAATCATCTGCATTTTTACGAATCTCCGATCGCTGATGAATTCGAGTATTAGTTGTCTGCGTTCATTTGTGCTCTGCATGTTCTCACCTCCCTTCGTCATTCCGGTTTGATTTTAGATAATATGTGTGCAGCCTAATTGCACTCTTTTTATGGCGGTTTTTATATATTTTGGCAAAATAAAACCGCCGGCAGGAGCTTCAGAGATTTCTCTCATTTGAAGCTATCCTGCCGGCGGTATCGTTTGGATTGTGCCGAACCTCGGGGACCTGGAACAGGTCTTATGATCTTTCACTGCCTGCCCGTCGTTCCGCGGTCATCAAGATAAGTTTGGCATGTGACCTGGATCGGGTCTTACGGTCTTTCACAGCCCGTCCGTCGTTATGCCAGAGTATTCAATTGTTGTTTTGCCTACTCTTGCGCGAATACTTCGATGGTTTCGTGTTTCTTCGTTTTTACGATCCGCACCATGCAGGCTTTGCATCTGCTGCATTCTCCCTTTATCGTGCGGCCATCGTTCTTAAAGCCGGTTACTATTGTGCCGCAATTGGGACAATGCCACCTAAATACCTTCCACTCATCATACTTTGCCACCTTACATCGTCTCCTTGTAAACCGGGTCGCTTTATACGGCGATTTTCTCCGCGAATCGGGGCAGCTTCGTTATGTCATACAGGGGGATGGCGACGACTTGATTGTCTATGAGCCCGAACGAGCAGGATTCAGCCCCGCAATGCTCACATATCATCCACCCGTTAGTTTCCTCAAGATACAGACCTTTGTTCACCGTGCCGCACACCGGGCACATCACGTCATACTGCTTCATTTCATTCTCTCCTTCTTACAAGTCTATGATCTCAATTGAATAGATATCATCGAACAGTATCCGCTCGTCATCGAGCTTCAACCGTCGGTAGGTTGTGTTTATATCCGTTACTCTGCCGGTTCGTTCGATATCGTGAAAAGCACAGTAATACGATACCCTAACCTTCATCCCGCGCTGAAGCTTCATCATTACACGGGAATTGTTTTCGGCAGCCTCCTCGGATATGCCGTGCTTCTCAACGCGAAGATGGCGTTCTTCCCTGTCGCGCAAGGCTTCCTGAAGGCCCTTCATTGCGTCAAATGGGGCAAACTGTTTAGCCCTTTCCGCTCTTGTCATCATATCCGGCTCTGTGACCTCCGATAAAAGTATTGCGTTCCCTTTGCGTACCTTCAGGGAACAGATTGATTCCGTTCAGCACAGCATTCTTTCCGAACCGCTGTCTGATGTCAATAACGGCTTTCTGTGCTGTTTTCTCGCGCTCTACCTCTTCGAAATTGGTGAAGAGGTCATAACCTTCACATCCCTCGTCACAGACGTCTTCAAAACCTATTCCTAGCCTGCGGATCGGAGTGGAATGATCCGTTGTTCTGTCGTAAATGTCGAGAGTCGCTTCGGTTATGAACGATGCCAGCGCGGTAGTGACACCGAGTTTTCTGCTGCCTTTCGTCGGAGCTGCTTCATCGTGAGAGTATCCGACGAAAATGCTGACCTTGCCTGTAATGACCTTGCGGCGCATAAGCTCTGCAGAGCCGTTCAAAGCCATTTCGTGTATGACGGTCCTGGCTTCCTCAAAACTGTAGTCGCGTGGCAGTATCTGCGAAAATGACACAGACTTCGATTTGCTCTTATACCCCTTGATATCGGAGATAAGGCAGGGCTCCCTGCCCCAAGCATGGTCTATCAGCAGTTCGGCGTTTTTGCCGAAGATACGGTACATAAGATCTGTTGACAGGTTCGTGACGCCGCGCATATCATAAACGCCGTATCTTTCAAGTCTGCGGGCTGTTCCTCCCGCAACCATCCAAAAGTCTGTGATCGGGCGGTGATCCCATAGTGTCCTCCTGTATGTTTCTTCATCCAGAAACCCGATATGGTCCTTGGAATGCTTTGCCGTTATATCCAGCGCTATCTTTGCCAGGTAAAGGTTTGTTCCTATACCTGCCGTTGACGGAATGTGATACCGGTTGGCGATCTCGTTCATAAGGAATTTGGCAAAGCCCACCGCGTCCATATGATAAGTCGGGAGATAATCCGTTACGTCCAGGAATGCTTCGTCTATAGAGTAGACGTGTATGTCCTCAGGCGCGATGTAATCAAGATACATTGAATAGATATCCGCGGCATATTCGATGTACAAAGCCATACGGGGCGAGGCGACTTCATAATGTACATCCTTAGGAATATCCGACAGCCTGCAGCGGTTCTTAATACCCAGCGTTTTCATGCGGGGAGTAATTGCAAGGCACAAGGCGTTTCTCCCGCGGGTGAGATCCGCGACGACAAGATTTGTCTCAAAAGGATTCCAACCACGTTCGGCGCATTCCACTGAAGCGTAGAATGATTTCATGTCTATGCAATAGTATGTGCGCTGTCGTTCCATGTTCTTTACTCAATATCCTTCAATACCTTTACCGCAATTCCTTGTATTTCGCAGTTGTCAACGATGTAATCCTCCATAGAGGAATTCTCCGGATGCAGGCGGACATGCCCATTCTCAGGGTAGAAACGTTTCAAAGTTGCTTCATCATCTACCAGGGCAACTACAATCTGACCCTCATTGGCCGTGTTCTGTCTGCGTATGATCACGAGGTCTCCGTCGTTGATGCCGGCTTCGATCATACTGTCGCCATTCGCGCGGAGGATATAGAAGTCACCTTTCCCGATAAGCGAGAGAGGCAGAGGAAGATACTCTTCTATGTTCTCTTCCGCAAACTTCGGAACGCCGCAGGCCACGGAACCGAGAAGCGGTACCCGCGCGACCGGAACCCTGGCTTTGGTCGATACCATGGTGCGATATCCGGAATAGTCAAGGATGCCGTCCTTACGCATTTGCACTATATAGCGCTGTACGGTTGCCTTTGACGATCCAACACTATCAGCAACTTCCTGCATCGTAGGCGATACTCCGGCGTTGTCCGTGAAGTTCCGAATGAACCTTTCGATCGCAGCAATCAGCTCTTTATCTTTGCTCCTCATATCAAGTCCTCCTAAATAAGACTCGTGTCTCATTTACGGCTTTATTATAGCTAACTCCATAGTGACCGTCAATAGGGTCAAATCAAAAAAACGGGTCAAAGCCTCCAAACTTGACATCTATGTCAAGTTCAGTGCTTGCAAAGAAACGGGCAGTAAAGTAAAATATAAGCGGAAAGCTATATCGGTAAAGGAGAAATGCTATGCCTGAGAATGCTGCCAACATAAGAATGATGAAGCTGTATGAGATTCTATGCCGTGAGACGGATGAATCCCATCCCATCACCCGTATGGAACTGTCCGAAAAGGCTAAAGAGCATGGCATAGCGTGCCATGACAGGACAATAAGCCGTGATGTTGCTGTGTTGAATGAAGCAGGATATGAGGTCTGCAGCATCATTAAGGACCATAAACGGTACTACTACGTCCCAGAACGTGATTTCTCCGTCCCGGAACTCAAGATTCTAATAGACGCAGTGCAGGCTGCAAACTTTGTTACGGAGAAAAAGACCAAAGAGCTGATAGACCGTATCGCAGCGCTTGGCGGTTCTTTCCGCGGCGAGTTACTGAAGCGCAACATGGCATACTTCAACTCGAGGAAACACTCCAATGAGGCGATACTTTACAGTGTGGATGCCATTGAAGACGCGATCCTTCGCAAAAAGAAGATCGAATTCTATTACTTCGACCTTGATGAAGACAAGATACGTGTTTACCGCTGCGATGAAACCGGAGAAAGAAAGCATTACAGGGTTGAGCCGGTTGCATTGATACTCAGCGAGGATAATTACTATTTGATGGCATATAGCGATAGGCATCCCGAGTCGACGGCAACATACCGCGTCGATCGAATGGATATTGTTCAGGTGGTCGAGGACTCGGAGCTCTCTGAAGAAGCACTCGCCCATCTTCCCGGCGTATCCGATTATACGGAGCAGGTATTCAGGATGCATAACGGCGAACCTACGACCGTCGTCCTGCGCTTTGGCAAAGGGCTGTTGGGCCCGGTGTATGATAAGTTCAGCGAAAAGACGGAAGTACGATCTGTAAACGATACGGAATGTGAGGCAACATTGTCTGTTAGAGTGAGCAAGACATTTTATGGATGGTTAGCTCAGTTTGGATCGGATATAAAGATCGTAAAGCCCAAAGAAGTTGCAGAAATGTATTATGGACACTTAAGGGCAATACTTGACAGCTTGTCCGAAAAATACTAACGAATGAATTACCACCGCTATGGTGGAAAAGGACACATAGTCAGGATGCTAAGATAAATCAAACCATGGCAAGGATCCGCAGGCAGGACAATCCGATATTGAAAGCCAAGCTGTGGTGGGTGTGGGTATTCCTTCTCCCATTCGCCTTTTTGCTGTGGATGTTTTTCGAGATCAGAGAGAACCGGCGCATAGACAGGATCAAGCGGGAACGGCGGGACGCGAAGAAGCGCCGCAAACAGGAGGAGTTTATGCGCAGGCATTGGGAATACGACTTCTGGTTCGATGACCAAGGCCTGTAAATGCACCGCATAAACCGTCACAGCACGATGAATCGGCAAATTCTTCTTTATTAATCGGCAGTTTCATGCTATAATTATTGACAGCATAAAGCCAAATCATCGGGAATGGAGGAAGCACCATGGCATCGATCAAGATAGATACACGGGAGTATCCCGTCAGCCGCGTTCTTCCTTCCCTTCTATTTGACCGCACAACGAAAAAGAACATCATTTTCGCTACCGAAAGCTATGAAGAGCGCGGCGAAGGATACGGCGCAAAGCTCGAAATGACGCCCTCTCTTCTTATGCGCGGCGGCGGCTGCATCATTCAGCCCCGCGTGCTTAAAAACATCGAAGAGCAGCAGCAACGGACGCGGAAGAAGGCCGAGGTCTTCACCCCTGCGTGGGTATGCTGCATGATGAACGATCATTGCGATACCGAATGGTTCGGGCGGGAAGGCGTTTTCGGCAAGCTTGACGGGCAGGAATGGCATCCGTATTCCGGCAGGATCGAGTTCCCGAAGGGCAAGACATGGAAAGCCTACGTTGATTCGCGGCGGCTTGAGATCACCTGCGGCGAAGCGCCTTACATAGTGAGCCGTTACGACATGGGCACGGGCGAACCGATACCGATAGAGCGGCGCATCGGCATTCTCGACCGCAAGCTCCGCGTGGTGAACGAGAACACCGAAACCGAGGAAGAATGGCTCAAATGGGCAAAGCGGGCGTTCCAGTCGGTTTACGGCTATGAGTATCAGGGCGACAACCTGCTTGTTGCTCGGATAAACCTGCTGCTCACGTTCACCGAATACCTTGAGGACAGATGGAAACGCAAAGCGACGGACGCGGAGCTCGACGAGATCGCAAAGATCATCAGTTGGAACATCTGGCAGATGGACGGGCTCAAGGGTACCATCCCATTAGGGGCGCTTTACGAAGCATATAAGCAGCTGAGCCTGTTCGATCTCTTCGATTTCGGAGACAAGCAGGACGAACCGGAGGAAAAGCCGCCGTGCCGCGTATTCGACTGGCGCGGGCAGAAAAAGAGCATCGAATTCAACGCATTCAAGGAAGGGAGACAAGGCAGTATGAAGTTCGATTTCATCATAGGGAATCCGCCGTATCAGGAGGAAACAGAATCGGAAAGCACCAGAATGCCGCCTATTTACAATAAGTTCATGGAAGAAACTTATCGAATAGCGGATAAAGTGGAGTTGATTACACCTGCTCGCTTCCTGTTCAATGCGGGGTATACGCCTACAGATTGGAACCTTAAAATGCTGAACGATGAGCATTTTAAGGTTTTAAAGTATGAAGTTGTCAGTGGAAACATTTTTCCAAATACTGATATTAAAGGTGGTATTGCAGTTCACTATCACGATAACGGGAAACATTTCGGGGCGATAGGCACATTTACTGTTTTCGATGAGCTCAACACCATTTTGCAGAAAGTTAGATCAAAAGGCTTCTCATCGTTGAGTGAGGTCGTTTCTCCTGCTCTTTCCTATAAGCTTTCACGTTTGATGTTGGAAGAGAATCCAAATTCGTTGGATCGACTGAGGACGTCATGCTTTACCACCTTAGCAGAGATTTTCTTTGAAGAGAAACCCAACGATGGTCACGATTATATCAGGATGATTGGCATTCTCGGAAACAAGCGCACATATCGCTATGTAAGACGCGATTATATCGTTGATAGTTCCAATAAACTTGATTATTATAAAATCATCGTTCCCGCTTCCAATGGAAGCGGTGCTATAGGCGAAGTGTTATCCACACCCCTTTTGGGGGAACCCCTTTTGGGGCATACTCAGTCTTTCATAAGTATCGGTCGCTTTGCGACCAAAGCGGAAGCGGCAAATGCGATGAAGTATGTTAAGAGCAAATTTGCAAGAACTATGCTCGGCATTTTGAAAGTTACCCAACATAACCCGCCTGAAAAGTGGCAATACGTCCCTCTCCAAGACTTCACATCCGCATCCGACATCGACTGGTCTCAGCCGGTCGCGGGCATAGATCAACAGCTCTACCGCAAATACGGCTTATCCGATGAGGAGATCGCCTTTATCGAATCGCACGTAAAGGAGATGGCATAACATGGGCGCTATTTCCTTACAAAGCACAAAACGCATAATCCCGATGATCTACGCTTACTCCACGCCGGAGATAAAGCGGCATGACGGATGGCTCAAGATCGGACAGGCGTTCGGTCAGAGCGTTGAAGCCCGCATAAAGCAGCAGACGCAGACAGCAGATATTACCGCGAAGCTCGAATGGAAGGGCAGCGCCATATTCGATGACGGAACGGGCGAGATATTCACCGATCACGATTTCCGCGCTTACCTTAAAAAGTGCGGCATAGAGATCATGCAGGGGCTTGAATACTGCCATATCAGCCCCGCGGATTCTCAGGCAAGGTTCTATGAATACCGCTCCACGCGCGGCAAAGCATCGGACAGGGGCATCCCCACGCCGACTCCCTATCAGCTGCGCCGTGAGCAGGAGCAGGCGGTCGATCAGACCGTCGCGTACGCCGCAGATCACGAGAAGGGCGAGTTCCTTTGGAACGCGAAGCCGCGCTTCGGCAAAACCCTCTCGACCTATGACCTGATACTCAAGCTCGGAGCGAAAAAGGTGCTGATCGTCACCAACCGCCCCGCCATCGCCAACAGCTGGTACAGCGATTATGAAAAGTTCCTGAGCCGCCAATCCGGTTACTTTTTCGTCAGCAGCGTTGACAGCATAAAGGACAAGCAGCTTGTAATGAGCTATGACGAATACGAGAGCGACCGCCGCGACCGCGAAGGAAAGGCGGGCATGAAGCAGATGGGGCTTATTGAGTTCGTCTCCCTGCAGGATATGAAGGGCGCTATCGAGTTCGGCGGAAAGTTCGATAAGCTGAACCACCTTGCCTATATCAAGTGGGATCTGCTCGTTATCGACGAAGCCCACGAGGGCGTTGATACCTATAAGACAGACGTCGCTTTCGACAGGATAACGCGCAGGTTCACGCTGCACCTTTCCGGCACGCCGTTCAAGGCGCTTGCGAACGACAAGTTCCCCGAAAAGGCCATATTTAACTGGACTTACGCGGATGAGCAGGCGGCAAAGCAGAATTGGGACGGCGAGGGCACCAACCCGTATGAGACCCTGCCGAAGCTCAATATGTTCACCTATCAGATGAGCGAGATCATCCGCGACGAGCTCTCTCAGGGGATCGAGATCAACGGCGAGACCGAGGAATATGCCTTCGACCTAAATGAGTTCTTCAAGACGAATGGCACCGGTGCTTTCGTGCATAACGATTCGGTCGACCGTTTCCTTGAGGCGATGACCACGCAGCCGAAGTTCCCTTTCTCCACTCCGGAGCTGCGGGATGAGCTGCGCCATACTTTCTGGCTGCTGAACCGCGTTGACAGCGCGAGAGCGCTTTATAAGAAGCTCAAGGCGCATCCCGTTTTCAAGGATTATGAGATAGTGCTTGCGGCCGGAGACGGAAGCATTGACGATGAGAGGGCGAATGAGGATTCCTTCAACCGCGTAAAGAAAGCCATCAAAGAGAATGAGTACACGATCACTCTTTCCGTCGGACAGCTCACGACGGGCATAACCATTCCCGAATGGACGGCAGTTCTGATGCTTTCGAGCATGAGGAGCCCCGCGCTCTATATGCAAGCGGCGTTCCGTGCGCAGAATCCCTGCGTGTTCCACAGGGGCGGCCAGTATTTCCAGAAGGAAAACGCCTACGTGTTCGACTTCGATCCCGCAAGGACGCTGACCATATTCGAGCAGTTCGCAAATGACCTTTCGGCCGATACTTCCGACGGGCGCGGAGACTTCGATACCCGCAAGCAGCACATAAGGACGCTTTTGAACTTCTTCCCCGTCATAGGTGAGGATGAGAAGGGCGAAATGATCGAGCTCGACGCGGAGAAGGTGCTCTCGATACCGAGGAAGATCCGCAGTCAGGAAGTAGTGCGCCGCGGCTTTATGAGCGATTTCCTGTTCCAGAATATCAGCAACGTATTCCACGCGCCGCAGGAAGTCATCGACATTATTTCTCAGTTCACGGCTGTCGCGGAGCCGAAAGCAAAGGTCGAAATCAATCCCGATACAGCAGCAGAGCTTTCCATCGACGAAAACGGCGAAGTGTCGCTTTCGGAGGGCTACGTTATCGGCACCACGCAGGATATCTTCGGACAGAAGATCTATGACGTTGAGGGAGCCGTACAAGCGGCTGTTGAGACTGTTCCGCCCGCCCCTGAGACAGATGAGGACGCGGGCAGGAAACAGCTCTTGGAGGTGTTTAAGACCGCAGCGACGGAGCCTCTTATCAATACCGCCAAGGAGCATTACGGAGATCAGCTCCGCCCCTCTGAACAAAAGAGGCTTATCCGCAGGATCGAGACTGAATCTCAGCGGATCGTCGACCGCGCTTATGGCGATTATTCGATAGAGACGCGCAAGGCGGAAGAAGAGCATAAGAAGCTGCTTGAGATGGCGGAAACGCAGGAAGAGCGCGATTATGTGAAAGAGAGCCTTTCACAGCGCAAGAAGGAAGTTGCGGAACAGCTCACCAAGCGCATTCAGGAAGCCGTGCCGGAGTTCGTCGAAAGCGCGGCGCAGGATATCGCACGAACCGTTGAGACTTCCAAGAAGGAAAAGGAGAAAGAGAGCATCGAATCGAGCGTGCGCGACCATCTGCGCGGATTCAGCAGGACTATCCCCTCCTTCCTGATGGCATACGGCGACGAAAACACCACGCTTGCGAGCTTTGATACGATCGTTCCCGATGAGGTGTTCAAGGAAGTCACCTCTATCACCATGGCGCAGTTCGTGTTCCTGCGCGACGGCGGCGATTATACGGATGAGGCTACTGGAGAGATCAAGCATTTCGACGGCAAGCTGTTCGATCCCGTTGTGTTCGATGATTCCGTGAAAGAATTCCTGAACCTCAGAAAGAGGCTTGCCAACTACTTTGACGAAAGCCAGACCGAGGATATTTTCGACTACGTGCCGCCGCAGAAGACAAATCAGATCTTCACGCCGAAGCGCGTTGTGAAGATGATGGTCGATGAGCTCGAAAAGCAGAATCCCGGCTGCTTCGACGATCCGACAAAGACCTTTGCCGACCTCTATATGAAGTCCGGCCTTTACATAACGGAGATCGTAAAGCGGCTCTATAACAGCGCAAAGATGAAGCGGGCTATTCCCGATGACGGAGAGCGCATACGCCACATCCTGCGCAAACAGGTTTACGGCATGGCTCCGACGCAGATCATCTACAAGATCGCCACGAACTACATTCTCGGCTTCGATGAAGAAATGAAGAACGAGACAAAGAACTTTGTGCAGGCTGACGCGGCGGAGGCGGCGAAGAACGGGACGCTGCAGGAATTGGTGGATAGGAGCTTTAATATTGAACAAGAGTAATGCTGTTTAACTTGTTCGCAAACGTTTGTAATTACCCCCCCTTTCAACATGGAGAGTGCTGACCTATATAATAGGCATTGCCCGGTTGTGGAACTGAAAAGGAAGGCTTTGAAATGAGTGTAGAATTTGGAACAATTACTAGAAGGATGGATTCTGCTCTGAATGGTCTGCAGGAGGAGTTTAAATCTTTGTGTAGTATCGAAGATTTAGAGCAGAAGATGGAAGCAGTGAAAGCAGCCGGCAATAGATCAGATCGATCCAGCAAGCTGAGAGGCCTATTCGACTTGTTTGATTTGTGCGGAATCAAGTACGAACGCGGAAAAAGCAACGACTATTATGAAACGATTGTAAAAAACTCGGGCCTTCCTTCTTTTCCTGAACTTGAAGATAGAATGCTTCTATCGCTTTTTGCCAGGTATCAGGATTATCCCTCTCCCGAAGAGTACATGAAGAGGATTGTTGACCGCTTGTGTAACAATGAAGACGGATGGAATAGCGATCCTGTCCGTTTAAGGATTTTAAAGCAGTTCATCAAATATGGTAATTATCTCTCTGATGCGGGGTATAGAGGCAAGACTACAATTTCTAATTGCGTCAAGACAATCCTTGGAAGGAAACCATCTGAAGATGAAATACTTAGTCTTCTAAATGATAACGTATTTGATTCAATCGTTAATGCAACTAAAGAACAAAGGAAACCAAATGGCAAATATGGTTTGTTGAAATTAGCCGATGATTTGGCTAATGGCAAGTTCCGGGCAGGGGGAGCAACAAAAAAAGGGCTCTATCTATTTGCAATGGTATTTGGTATGTCCTTTTACACAGGCGGGACGGACGGAAGTGAGATAATAGATTATGAAACGGATATAGAAAAGAATCTGTTCCGTGACTATTATACTAACAACTTGATAAGGTTTATCTCAAGTGCCTATAAGGGCAACTTAAGCGAATACGAACTCGACCCATCTGGGCAAGGAATAAACTATAAGAATTTCGCAGAGATGGTTTACCTTTACTATATCTCGAAAGACTATAGTCCAATAGATAAAGTTCGGCTTTCGGCTGAAATGATTGGTCGTGTTCAAATGAAGGCAACAAAGCAATCTTACCCACACGAAAAAAGAGATTTGGGTACGTCTATGTTCAGGGGCTTTTTCAAATACTCTGAAAAGAATCAGATGTTCTACGATGATGTATTCTCATTGGATGAAACTGCATTTGAAGAATTTTTACTCCAATTCTATGACTGTAATACCTTTGGGGAAGCAGAGAACAAGCTAGTCGGGCCAGAAGTCGTTAGAGTGGGCCCTCTTCAAATTGGAGTTGAACAGAGATCTGCTTATAAGGCTTTCTTGTCCATAGTTAAGGGTTTAAGAGAACTCCATGTGCCCTTGGAGAACTGTAATTATGGGCTTTGGTTTACTGATGTAGCTGCATTTAGAAAAAAAGGGCTTGATACTCTTGAAGAGCATTATACTTCAATTGACCGCATTAAGTTTGAAGAGTTTATCGAGCTCTTGTTAAGTGTAAACCGATTTGTCGGGTATACTGTTGATGAAACGGTCAGTTCACAAAACGATGAACAAGAGTGGAATCAGCCACTTAAGTTGAAAATCAAAGCATTAGATGTTCACTCAGATAAAGAAATAACACGTACATCATTGATTGTTGCCTACTATTATTTCTTTAATGCGCTGCACGAGAACGATAGAAGAGAAAAGTGGAGATGCTTTAGTGAGGTCTTTAATTCTTTTAAGATGGGGATTGATAAGAAACTTGAGGCATCATACTATCAACCTCTAAGCGGAAGAAACATCTTTGATGTTTTAGTAACATTCTCATCGTATGCCTATTTGAACCTGTGAATACTAACTCGGAAAGAGGTGACTTAAGAAGTGGTACAAAGATATAGCAAGATGGGATCCTATCATACTAATGTGAATGGTGAGAATCAAGATGCTATTTATTGCGGTCAGAACAATAACTGTTTTGTCATTTCCTTGGCTGATGGGGTCTCAAGTTGCCTGAAATCACGAACTGGTGCCGAAATAGCAAGTAGATCAATTACCGATTTATTAGTTAACAAAGGGACTTCCTTGCTGAACTATGGAAATGAACAGATCGCCGATTTCGTTCTGTCACATATTTTTTATGAATTAGATAAAGAAGCTACACACGACGAAAAAGATGTCAAGGAGTATTCCAGCACCATTGCAAGTGTGTTTATTGATAGAAAAAAAGGCGAGGTATTATGCATAAACCTGGGAGATAGCATTATATTGGGAATTGAAGACGGAAAGTGCCGTGTACTCGCGATGCCAGCAGATAGTACTTCGGGCTGTTGTGTGACAACTACAACCAATGCACATATTTTTGCGTCAGTAAGTAGGTATGAAGAAAAAGTGTTTGAGTCTATCGTCATTTGCTCGGATGGCGCATGGAAAAGCATGTATGAAAAGAATAAACTTAAGCCACTAATAGGAAGGATTCTTGTCGAGAAGGATTATAACGGATTAGCTAGTTTCCTATCTGAGCAAGATTGTTATGACGATTCAAGCTTTATATCTTTGAACTTTCAAAACGAGAACCGGAGGAGATCTGCATGAATAACCGTCGGTATTTAAGAAAGTCTATTCTGCTATGCGGAAGCAGCGATGGAAATGTGTTTAAAAGGACGTTCAATATAGTTAAGGTCTGTAACGAAGGTGCATCCGCAGTTTGCTATGCAGCTTACCATGACAATAGCGGAATGGGTATACTTAAAGAATTCTACCCTATAGACGCTTATGCCTTGGAGCGTAATAACGATGGGCAGCTAGTGCATTCGCCTAAATATGGAAGCGCCAAAGAGCGCTTTCATGCAATGGAAAATGAATATTTAGAGTCGTATCAGCTTTTGTTAGACGCAAAGAAAAACGGCAATAATGCAGTTCTTTCGACGTTCATTCCTACGTTTGAGATTTATCATGGGTGCAATGATGCGGGAGAAATCATTGGAACGACATATATTTGGATGCCGGATCCGGAACTCGAAACTTTTGAGAAAGTTTGCGATGAGGTTCACAAACACCCGTCTGTCGATCCAGAGTATAAGCTTATAACGGTAATCTCAGCAATCAAAACGCTTACTGAATGTATTTGTGCATTGCATTGTGCAGATATGATTCATAGAGATATTAAGCCATCTAATTTTGGATTTGTAAAACGCAATAACGAAACATTAACACAAACACTATCTATGTTTGATATAAATACTATCTGTTCCGTTTTCAGTACAACGCTTGATTCAATAGGAACAGATGGGTTCAGAGAGCCTGAAGCAGGAATTGAACCTGCAAACAACCAAACTGATATCTATGCTATTGGAGCCACCTTATTTAGTGCTATTGTAGTTACCGATTCAACTAAGAAAGATGGTTATCTCTTTAGACAAAACGAATACGACAGCATCCGCAGTTTAGTGGACGAATCAAAGTTAATTCAAGCGTCTGAAATGAATTCGCATCCGCGTCTTAAAGCTATTCTTACTAAGGTGCTGCAAAAATGCCTGTGCGAGAGAACATATAGATACGAGAGCTGCGAAGAACTCATTGCCGATCTGAATGACGCCCTCTTTTATTCTTTGCCGTCAAATATTGCGGGAAAAACCATAGCAGGTGAAAGATGGGTATTATCAGATGTCGAAGCCTCATTAAAAGGTAATAAAGGAAAAAACTCTTTTGTTGCTATCCAACATCACTTGTTCATCCATCCGTTATATGAGTCCTGTGCAGTTGGCGAGGAGTCAATCAATGTGCTTTTATTAGGGTTTGGCAGTTATGGGCAAAAATTCCTTGATGCTTGCCTTCAGAATGGTCAAATACGCAGCAAAAAGCTTAGTGTTACGGTGGTATCGAGCGAAGCATCTGATAAAAGTATTTATTTATCGGAAAGACCAGAATTGGATAGATTCTTTAACATTGACGGGTCTTTATATAATGATAATGACTCCTATGGGAATGTGTCCTTTGAAATAGCACGATTAGATAAATTCAGCATCCAATCTAATATATCAGCACTAGAAGAAATCATTTGCAATCAGACTGATTTGAAGCGGCTTCATTATATCTTTATTGCTTTAGGCGATGATGATATGAACTATACGGCGGCTTCGGCTTGTGTCGAAGCATTGAAAGTCTTGGAAATGCATTGCACAATCAGCTATGTGTGTGAAAGCGCCCAAGCATCAAGGGATAAGGTTCCATCCCTATATCCATTGTATATAAATGCGGATATAAAACAAACTGAGAATTATCTGGAAATCGAGAGAATGGCTTTTAATGTGCATCTTGTTTGGGAGTCAAATCTAAACACGGATATAAGACAAATCAAGTCATACTACAATAGAATGTACAATCATGATGCATGTGTTTCGAATTTGCTTTCGCTAAAAAGCAAATTGTTCTCCGTTGGAATCAATTTGACGAGTGATAATGCTATTGAAGCTGCGCGCATGTTTTTCGAGCTTGTTGCTGACAAAAAAAACAGCGCGATAAAGGTAGAATTAATGTGGATGGAACACCGGAGATGGGTAACCGAAAAACTGTGTCAAGGATACCGTAGAATTATCAACCTTGAAGAATGCATAAACGGAGCTACTAAAGACGAAAAGCACAAGCGACATATATGCATTGTTAAGAGTCAGCCCAATACAATCCTTGCATCACGCTATAGTGGCAATGGTTTTGAAAAATGGGACGATGAGAACTGTGATCTTAGCGACTTGGATGATCTTGATAGACTGAGCGTTGAGCTACATCGCCTCTACGCAAAGAGAGCTAATAGCATATCTGCAACTGAAATTCTATCTCTTGTTGGCGAAATACAATCTTTGGTCGAAAGTAGCGACGAAGCATTAATAAAGGTTAAAGAATGGTTAACCTGTATAAAGGACATTCTTAATCGTGAAAAAGGGAGAGTTCAACTATATGAAGGACTAAAACTAGATTTGATAAATTCTTTAATCTACCTCCCCAAAGAACAAAAGCAAGCTGTACAAAATCAGATACAGGCTTTTGAAGCATTGTTCTATCCAGTGAAGGCTAGTATGGAGTATAGGAATTGGAAAGATGTTGACAAAAAACTAATAGACAACATTCCGTTTATACTCACATACTCTCAAGATATAATACTGGCCATACCATACTCGGCCAATTCAAATAAGTCACTCTTTGGAAATGTCGCCGCGCCTACGGTTGTAAACCCCAAAAGAGTTATTTTCTTGTATCTTATCAACGCCAAGGAAGATGTTGTTGAGCTTCTTAATTCTATACCCCATGTAATGGAGTATTTTAGTAAAAAGCATCTGCGTGCATCTGTTGATTATATTCTTGCTCATCCAAACAGTATGAACTCCATTATTAACGATGAGCTTCAGAAGAGAATAAGAACGCTTGGAGAGAAGCGGGTTAGAAACATCTCTTTGTTAACATATGATACAGACGATGAAGTGCCAGGAATTGTTGAAAGCTCTATAAGGAGATTAACAGAGAAACGATTTTTCTTTGTAGAAAAAAACAGTACTGCACTTTCAGGAATGCTGAAGGGATCGGGCTTTTACCGCAGGAGCTCATCTTATAAGTTCTGCTCTGAGAGGCAGGTGTTTGAAGAAACGACGGGCAATGCCTGCATTCTCGGATATATAAAGAAAAAGTCTTTTATTACTGTTACTGATATGCTGTCACTGCAGAGTTCTTCTAGCAGGAGCAGCAATAATCCTGAATTCTTTATGGACTATAAAACTCTTTGGGATAAATACCATGCAAGAACTGTTGACAGCATAGTGTGGAAATCATTGTGTGATGTTCTTGGTGATCATTCAAGTTCAAATGATATCATAGCTACAATAAAAAAACCTCACAGGGGATTTGTCACGGCGACTACTACACTTCACTATATCATCCCGGCTTCATGTTCTAAAGGTGCTGGCCGGATTCTTTGTGCGCTGAAAGAAAATGGATTCGTGGAAGAAAACAGTCGAATAGAGCGACGGACATCCCAGTCTTGTGAGGTAATACTTGTTGACCGCTTCGGAAACCGAAATGATTATAATGCGTTGTTTGCAAAGGTTAATGCATTAATAGCTTATAATGATCTTCAGTTGAACTACCATAGTGGAAGCCATGAATTGAGAGTAGTATTTGACAATCTTGAGGTATCTCAGCTTTTAATTGAGGGTAGCCGACGAAGCGATATGATTAAGCTGTTGAGGTTTTTTGAGAGTATCTATTATATCACCGACCTTAAAGAATATGCTGATCAGAGCTTTAGCTTCACATATGCCAGCAACAGAATCAAAGAGCTTTTAACTACAGCAGGCAAGATGCTAGAAGTTTATACCTTCCATAAAGCCAAAGAAGTCGGAGCCTTTGATGATGTAGCAAGTAGCTTTGAAATTGAATGGGAAGGGACCAATGTGAAAAATGAACTTGATTGCATAGTTACGAAGGGATTCCGCTCGCTATTCATTGAATGTAAGGCGCGACCCGTAATTGAGCAAGGCTTTTATGATAAGATTAAACAATTATCTGACAAGTTTGGTATAAATGCAACAGCGGTATTAGTTGCTGATACTCAAGAAAGAGAGTCGGAGGATTTTTCAGCGGTTAATACAGTGCAACGGCAAAGAGGAAGCATGATGGATGTGATAACTATATGGAAACCTAATGAGATTAATAATATCGGGCATACTCTGTTGAAGATTATTAATGGAACTTATATATGCGAGGAGGTATAATACAATGTACAACCCTAGGCCGATTGATACCACTGATGTTGCTCTGCCAAAAGAATTGCTTGATCTGACAGAGAGGATAGCGGAGAATGTCCATGATGTGTGGGCTGCTGGAAGAATTGCTGAGGGTTGGAGATACGGAGAAAAGAAGGATGCTGAACTAAAAACAACCCCTTTGCTCGTCCCGTATTGCCAGTTGTCTGAAACCGAAAAGGACTATGATAGAAATACCGCGTTAGAAACATTGAAACTAATTGTAAAGTTGGGCTATCGTATAGTAATGGAACAAGACTTTCGCAGGGTCTGATTGCTGTGCGAAATTTCAAAATAATCAAACAATGAGGTGAGACAATGAATATTTTTCTTAGTTATGGTCATGATGAATACGATAAGTTTGCACACCGCGTGAAAAGAGATCTTGAATCGATTGGATTTAAGGTTTGGATGGATGTTAATGGAATCAGAGGGTCAGCTGATTGGGAAAAGGAAATAGAGAACGGTATTAATGGCTCGGATTGGTTCGTCATTATGATGACACAACATTCTTGCCGTCGCCCTGATGGGGTATGCTTAGATGAGGTTAGTTATGCGCGCTTTTTGGGTAAGAACATTGCACCGATAATGATTGAAAATGTTAAACCTCCACTGTGCATTGCTCGAATACAGTATATTGACATGGAGGACTTTTTTAAGCCCGGAGAGGTGAAATTCGACGAAGAGTCCTATCAAGACAAGTTCAATACTCTTGTTAGCATTCTACGCGGTGTTGAAGAAATCAACCTTGAGGGCGAATATGAAGTGCTTCGTAGCAGACTTGTTCCATTGGATAACGATGTGTATTACGAGCATTTTCGCCATGATTTTTATGGGCGTGAAAAACTATTCAACTACTATCGGGAGTGGATAGATAGTTCATCGAATTTGCTGTGGATTGTTGGAAATGCAGGCGTTGGGAAAACAGCTTTTATTGCCAAACTTACTGAAAACAATGCGGCAATCAAAGCGGTTCACTTCTGCAGGTACAATGATAGCGATAGGGCGGATCCCAAAAGAGCCATAATGTCAATAGCATATTATTTGTCAACACAACTTGATGAGTATAAAAGCATCTTGCTTGAGTTGCATGACATGGATAGGCTTCTAGAAAAAAGCACGGAACGCTTGTTTGCTTATCTTTTGACAGAACCGCTAAACCGGATCAAGAAAACAGCTGAAACAACAGTAATAGTGATAGATGCGCTTGATGAAGCTACGCATGAGGGAAGGAACGAGCTTGCAGATATAATATCGGCAAGGCATGATGAGCTTCCCAAGTGGATAAAAATCATCATTACAAGTAGGGACGAACCTTCATTAAGGAGAAGATTATCAAAGATTAGACCGATAACTTTTGAAGATGAACGCTTCGTGGATAACATGGGAGATATACTTGGCTACTTTGAAACTCGGCTGAGTAATATTCCGATGAGAAATAAAGATCTTGTCTTCAAAGCACTGCTGGAGAGAAGTGCCGGGAATTTCCTGTATGCAAAAACCATTACCCAAGATATACTCAACGGCGTTCTATCTATTGATGAATATGAGAAGTTCCCTAATGGATTAACTGGGATCTATGCATCTTATTTTGACAGGCTGTTTTATGAAGGAAGGTGCGATTACAAACGCTATGTCAGGCCGGTAATGGAGATCCTCTGCGCGGAATACAGTCCGATTAAGTCAGACGTTATCATAAGTGTCCTTGATTTGGATGAGTATGATTTTGATGAGATAAAGGAAGCTATTGCCCAAATGTTTCCAGAGAAGGGGAACACTATTGAGCCTATTCATAAAAGCATTGTAGATTGGCTCGTGGATCGTGAAAAAGCTGGAACGTACAGAGTGTCGCTCAAAAAAGGACACAAAAAGCTTGCAGACCATTGCATCGTAATGATACACAAAGGTATACTGACAGAGTATGTGCTGAAGTATGCCATCCGCCATTTAATCAATGCGGAGGATTATGATGATGCCATAGAGCTTCTCAATGATGAAAAGTTTCTTGACAGGCGGATTAGCCTTCTCGGTCTAGATACAGCGTTCAGAGAATATCTGCATGAAATATCTTCGCTTTTTGATTTGGGAATAGACGTTGGAGATACGATTTATAGAAGGAATACTTTTATGCATTATTTCTCGATATATAGAAAGTTTTTGTATAACACTGGACTATACTTTACTTTGAGGGATAATGGGTTCGATACTATCGTTAGCGATGAGAATACAACGATGAATCTGAATGGAAGGATAGGTGTTGTTAATTACCTCTATATTACCGAGCGGTTTGATCGAGCTGTTAAGGTTATAGAAGAACTACTGCAAGACGAGGATGACCTTGCTCCGGAAAGTGTCGCAGAGCTGCACAACATATATGCTCTGTGTTGCAGGAAATTTGTTGCGTTCAATTTGGCAAAGGAGCATTTTGAAAGAGCACTACAGTATGATGGAGCTGAGGAGGATGAATATGATAAGTCTATATCTGCTGTGAACCTTGGAAAAATCGCTTATCATGAACTCAACTGGGAACAAGCGGCCAAGTGGAATGAGATGGCGCTTTCTTTGTTGAGGACAGCATACGAAAAAACAGACAACGAAGATTTAAGAATAAACATTGAATTGTTTATTGCGGAGTATCATAGGCTAATAGCCGAGTGTGTGATCTGGAATCTGAATGTATCGGACGCAGAGGTGCATTTGTTAGAAACAGAGGAAATATACCGGAGGATCATTTCGAGAGACAGATATTATGTTCGGTTTATTTATACTTCGGCATTGGTAAAAATCTTTGGTGGTGATACAGAAGGCGGTTTATATCTTTGCGAAGAAGCGCAGGCAATGGCAACGAGTTTGTACGATCAATCTCAAATACTGTTTTATAAAGGATTGGCTTTCCTAAAGAAAAATGATCTCGGCAAGGCATACGACTGTGCCGTAGAAGGCATGAGTAAGGCTGAACAGATTGGCGCTTGGCTCGAGATGGAAGAGATTGCCTTAATCAGAAGTTTGGCCCAAAATGAGGATTCTATTTGCCATACAGAGCATTATTGGAACAATGAATACATTCAAAAATGGTCAAAATATGCTGAAGCAACAATAAAGAAGGTGATAGATTGAAAGTATATGTTTTAGGAGCAGCTGGATGGATCCCGGGAATAAATGAAACAAGCAGTTTCTTGATAGAATGCCAAGGAGACCTTTTCCTTCTTGACGCAGGGACAGGTGTATCCAATATTGGAAACTACAAGTCGACCCTCTCAAAGTATGAGACCATACACGTGCTTCTTTCTCATTATCATCTAGACCATACTATCGGTCTAATCTATCTCGATCCTTTTGTACGTAATAAGAAAATAAGGATTTATGGCCCTGGGAGAATGGCGTATCCGGAAAATACAAATTACTACATACATGAGTTGTTGAGGAGTGAGTTCTTTTCCAGACGTATAGATGATTTTTCAAATGATGTTCAGATAGTTGACTTTCCAGCACCAATTTTTGATGTCGGGAAAAACAAGATATACGTAAAAGAACAACAGCATTCTTCTCCTTCTTTCCGAATAACGATAAATGATAAACTCATATACGCAACCGATACGGTTTTCAGTCCTTATGCTTGGGACGGGATATCGGGAGGGATATTATTGCATGAGTGCTGGGATTATCGTCAGGCTATGATAAATAAACATACGACATTATGGCAACTTAAAAACCAACTTCAGCATGACATGTTTGACAAGGTAGTCTTAATACATCAAAACCCTGCATGGGAATTCGGCGATTTCGAAAGAATAAATGAACTGATAAGCGGAACCAATATATTCCTAGCAAAAGATGGCATGCAATTAAGCGTATAAATCTGAGCTTCCATTGCGCTTTGGCAGCTTGACCCCCACAGTCATTAAAAAGGCAAAGATAGCAAGGCATGATAAGAGGATAAAACAGTGTCGATACGAATACCTGTCGATCAAATATCCGCTTATTGTTTGACCGATTACTGCAGCCAAGCTACGAATGCCAGAAGTGATTGTTAATGCAGAAACTTGGTGGTCTGCATCTATTAATTCACTTATCACTTTCATATTAATCATTATAAATAGCATCGACACAACAGAATTTGTTAATAATGTTGCCAATATAATCAAAATATGCGAAGTACTGACGGCATATACACATAACTGACAAACCAAGAGGGCTGAACAACCAAGAACCAATGGCTTGCATGGATGCTTATCGATAAATCGTCCGCCGAGGAGAACAACCGGTATTTCAAATAGTGAAGCTAAAAAGAGAATAGATGAAGTTCTGCTTACAGAAAAACCAGACACATTAAGAAACGGAGCAAGATACAGCGTTTTGCTGTCCAATGCTGCATAAAAGAGAAAAACAACAGCTAAATAAAGAAAGAATACAGCAGGCAGTCTTGACGGCCTCACAGCATCAGTTGACGAAGCTTTACTGTGAGGTGCGCAATTCTTTGAGATCTTGCTGAAAACTATACATGTCAATATAGAAACAAGTGAAAACAAAATGTATACTGACTGAGGCGAAACATATTGATACATAATGCCGCCGAGCTGCGTTCCGACGGCGTTTCCCAACGTTCCCCAGATTCGTATGGAACCATAACTGAAACTTGTTTGAGTTGCTTGCCTTTCGACAATTGGGTGCAATGTATTTAAACATAGTATAATCAAACAATACAACACTCCAGAGAGGAGCAAACTCTTTGAAAAAGCAAACACGGTCCCGGCAATACTGGAAAGGATCAACAGCATTGTACTGATGCGCTTCACCCCACAAACATCAGCAAGCTTTCCTATTAATGGTACAGCCAAAAATGAGACAACCAAAGCAACCGCAGAGACAGTACTCACTACTGAGGCAACATATCCCTGCGCTAAAAGAAACACGGACACTAGACCTGAAAACAGAATACGTAGCAAGAAAAAAAGAAAAAAAGAAGATATGTGGAGAAAGTATCTGGGTGAGAAGTAATGTTTTATAGCCATTATCGTACCTTCCTTTCTGCCTTTTCAGATAGTATTAGCGACGATTCTACTTGGAAAGGAACCATAATGGTTCGTTTGGCTTTCAATGCTTCCCAACCAGAACCGCCCAGCAGCCTTTATATGCATACTTACTAAGCAAGACCATAAGCATTATAGTATAATTATATTAGCTTTTCAATATCAACTCAGTATGCAAAGAGGATTCGAAGGATTATTCTCACCTTCGATTCTCTTTTAGTATCCTCCATTTCTGTAACCAAGTAGTGTGTTTATCCCCCCCTAATATCTCTGGAGTTTCATAGGGTTATACTTACTACGAAAAAACCCGAAAGACAAAGGAGGCAGCCATGAAAAAGTATCTCTCTGTTATGAGCAGGAAAACCAAGCTCAAGTGTGTTGGTGTCATTATTCTTGCGTTTGTCAGCGCAATGCTTGCATCCATCTGGCCTGTCAAGCTTGGAGAACTGTACACCAACATCTCCAATAGGACTATCAGTACCATCGCTGAAGGCGCAGTTGCAGTTGTTACGTTCGGTCTCGTATATCTCTGTGCGGAATGCATTACGATTATTCGTCGAGTAATGCTTGATTGTATTATCGCAACCCATGAATCCGAGGTGCGCGAGTTCAGCATAGAAAAGCTGCTGAAGATGCCAATAGCTTATTATTCTGGAAGCTTAAGCGGCGAAAAAACTGCGCAGCTTAATCAAGGTGTTGCAGGGTTTAGTCAACTGATAAAAATTCTCTGTAACGATGTGTTTGCTACCGTGATGACAGCCGTCTGCACGCTAGTCCAGGTTTTTCTAAACGCCCCCGGGGTAATTGTTGGCGTAATGCTTGGCTATCTTGTGTTAACAATAACTATATCCGCATTCCAGATTCGTTCTCAGAACGGAATTAGGGAAAAAATAGTCGGTCAGAAAAACGAACTTGACGGTCAAATTTGCCAGTCGATAAACAATATTGAGTTGATTCGCAGCATGAACGCCGAACAATACGAGAAGAAAAGACTAATTCCTCGAATCCTAAACATCAGTGGGACGGAGAAAAAGCATCATAGGTATATGGGTGCCTTTGACTGTCTTAAGCAACTCTGTAAAATCGCATTTCAGGTCATACTGCTTGTGATGTCAATCGTGATGACAGCGAACGGAAAGATGTCTGCTGGCTCAGTGATTACTGTATGCTTGCTGTTTCAGCAGTTGGTTAAACCTATAGATGAAGTGTATCGCTTCATGGATGAGACGGCTTCTTCGCTGATCAAAGCAAAAGCTTTGCTGGAAGTATCTGCAAGCCCTTCAGATGAGGTTTATGCAATTGGCTCATTTGGCGAAACTAGCAGCAGTCATGATATCCATATAAATGACGTTGTTGTTACGAACCCTGAGAAGAACAAGCCATTGGCATGGTATGGAAATATCGTGATTCATGGCGGGAAGATCATTGCCTTGAAAGGGCCAAACGGAAGTGGCAAAACAAGCTTGATACACTGCCTGACGAGGTTCTTTCCTCATATTCAGGGTAGGATTAATATATTTGGTAGAGATCAGGAGACAATTAGCCAAGAAGAACTTACCTCTATGCTGTATTATACGCCGCAAAAAACGTTCTTTATCGCTGGAACCATCAGAGAAAACCTTTTATACGGTCTTAAAGAAGCCGTGGAGGATGATGAGTTAATTAATGCGTTGTTGAAGGTACATCTCGCAGGTTATGATCACAGTGATACGGTTATCAAGAAAAATCCTGCCGAAGCGCTTGACTTTATAATTAGTGAAAGGGGCAACGAGCTCTCGGGAGGTATGGGGCAGAGACTCTCGCTTGCTAGAGCTTTCCTTCGCAGGCCTAAGCTCTTTGTGTTTGATGAAATCACCGCAAACCTTGATAGCGCAGCAGTAGGCTATGTGCTGTCTAGTATTGAGGAGTATGCCAAACAGAATGGAGCAGGGATTTTATACATATCTCATGATCCGGCAGTTGTCAACAGGTGCGATGAGATTATCGAACTCGAAAACAAGCTCCGGCAACAGCATGAGAATAAAAAGGCGGCCTGACCATCCAGATTACCCCCCCTTAATAACAAGACTCAAATATGACTTATAGTATCATTATCAACTCAAAGGAGGACTCTACTATGAATATCTTTAACGGCCCCGAAATGGAACGCGAAGGCTTTCGCCCGATGCGGCACGTCCACCACGTTCGTCCTGAGCCCCCTATTCCTCCGCATGAGCGGAAGGGCATGTACCGTATCGAGCTTGACGCTGACGACTGGGAGTTATTCACCGAGGTTTTCGATGATGAAGACACTCCTCAGGCAGCAGTCGAAACCATCCTTGACGCACCGCCTGAAATTCAGATCATCGTCATCCAGCTCGTTAGCATCATCAAACTCGTCAAGGCCAGCAAGGAGGTGAAGTAATATGAAGATGAAGGAAGTATCCACTAAGTTTGATGTCTCAGTGCTGGGAGAAGATGCTCAGGAGATCTACAGCAGGCTCTATGGTGACAAGGGACTGAAGTATATTGAAATCCTTGAAACTTCCCCCGAAGAGATCGCCGTTATCTCCAGATTGCTGGCATATCTGGAAAACATGATGGGAGGTGAACAGTGTGGATCTGCAGAGAACAGCTAAGGAGATTGGTCTCTTTGAGACTGCGGCTAATATGGCAAAAGTCATGTCCAGTGCAGATGTCGTTCAAAAGGTGGGGGCAGCAATGCCCCTGCCGGATGATGATGTGTCTGCGAGGGCAAAATTAGCTGCAGAGTGGTTGTATGGTAAGGGAAAGACGAAGTATTTCTTCCTCTCGCCTGAAATAGCAGTCATTCACGAGCTCGAACTGATTGCAGATAAAGGAACCGAGGTCATCGTTGCAGTTCCTTTTGATATCGATAATGATGCGAAAGAACGAATGATCAATAATGTTCCGCAAGGGATAAAGGTTACAATGCTTGAGGAACCGAATTTTCCCCCGCCCAGGAGCTTCTTCCCGAGTAATGGCATTATAGTAATCTTCGGTTATTTGGGTGGGGATAGGGCTATGGTTCTTCCCGAAACGTATCGTATGGTCGAACACTACAGTGGATTTCGTGGCAAGAAAGTGTTCATTCCGTATAAGGAGCTGAACGCTGCTGAAAGGTACGATTCGTGGAGGGAGCTCAACGAGCAGAGAATCACGGAAAAATGGAGGAAGCAGTAATGAATAATGTCCTTACGATTAAAGCCAACAAGACCACAAGGCATAACGTGGTTAAGGTAGCCGAGGAAGGCATTGTTTCCAAACTCGGTAAGAGCGCTTCGTTGATACTGATAGCTGCAATGTTCGTAGTCGGAAGCGTTATTTCCATAGTTTTCAATATTCCGGTGAAGAGTATTATGAAGAGCTACTCTTACGATGTTCTGGTAATACTCATCACTATGGAGCTCTTCACCAACCTTATTGCCGAGACGGGGATAATGCAGCTCATAGCCATTAAAATAGCGGAACTCTCAAAGGGCAAAAAAAGGTTGTGCCTTATGTTGTTTGGCGGTATGATGTTCCTCATTTCGTCTTGCTTGAACAACATAACAGCGGTCATGATGATTCTGCCGATAGTGTTTGTCCTTCTTAAGACGCTTGAGGTTGATCGGAAGTATGTATGCGTGTTTTTCGCTGCCATTCTTGCACTTTCGAACACTGGCGGAGCAGCTTCACCCGTGGGAGATTTTCCCGCTATAGTGATAATGACCAGTGGAATAACTTCCTTCCTTGCTTACTTGACTCATGCTTTTCCCCTTTTTGCTTTGACATCTGTTGCGTTGATCTTTGTTTGGGGAATGCGCGTCAAGAAGGAGAAGGATGATGGCGCTATTAGAAGTCTTGCAGTCAGTAACCTAAAGAGTCAGTATAAGAATATTCATGTTCGTTTTGATGTTCTTAAATGGCTTGCAGTAGTATTCGTAGGGATGTTCCTCGCGTGGAGCTTTGTTCCTCAGGAAATAGTACCTCCAGAGATCATTGCTGTTCTTGGATATGTTACTGCAATGGTAATTTGCTCCTTAAAGAAGGTCAGAGTTAAACAGCATATGGATCTGAAGTCTGTGCTGACAATTGCTTCATTCCTGTTTTTTGCTCAGGTAATTAGTCAGACAGGTGTTTTGAGTGCTCTTGCTGCATTCCTTCAGAGCAATATAAGCAATCCTAAGCTATTGGTCATGGCTATTATGATCATAACCTCGCTTGTCGCAGGAGTGTTCAGCGCTGGTCCTGCAGCGGCTGCTATGATGCCTGTTATCGTTGAGCTGTGCAAGGGGCCTCTCGGTGCACAGTCGGATTGGATAGCTGTTGCTTATGCCGCGGCGATTTGCGCTGGAAGCTCATTGTTCATGTGGAGCGCTACAGCAGGGTTCATACTGTCTGGGAAGGTAAATAGCGCAGGCATCGAGGAAGAAAACGGTGCGAAAGTTTCCTGGGGAGCAACTCAGTATTTCAAGTATGGATTTATAAACTATGCTATCCAACTGTCAATAGCGTTAGTTGTGATCGCATTGGTTCTCTAACAAGCCAGGCAAGTACTATATACATATAAAGCATATTTAGGTAAATGGTGAAAGGAGTGAACATTTAATACTAAATGAAGGGCATTAGTAAGTAGTTGGAAATCAGTGCTGAGGAATGAATTCTACTCGGCACTTTTTGTTTGTTCGAAGCTAACGTATCAACACTTTACCTTCACATACATACATATGAAGCGCTACATCTTGAGAACAAGGAAACTCTTTGATATAATAACAACTAATCCATGCACGGAAAGTTGACTGATCCAAGAGACAGTGAAATTCCGAGAAGGCATTAGTATGCGAACTATTAACGAAGCTGCTAATGGAACAATCTGCATGGTAGTTAGACCGATAGGCTTATATAATTGATGGACAACCATCTTGACAGAAAAACTGAAACAATCATGGCGACTAAAATGAGGGGTGTTAAGCTGTGTACAGAAACTTTATTTGCTACCGCGGTGGTTCATCTGGAGGTATTCAGTTTGCTGAGGAACTATTTTTCTTTCTGAATACGGACAAGTCATTACTTGGAGAAACCTACTACTCTCTTGAAAAAAACGACTACAGAGAAACCCGGAATTTCTTAACGGATCCGCAAAGAGTCTTGGGAAACGTCGAGAACTTTATTATGCTCTTAACAAGAGATTTTTTTGATGGTTTTCTTGAAGATGGGGAGCCAAATCCTAACTCTGTAACCAGGATAGAGATAAATGAAGTGCTGAAAAACACATCGGTAAAGTTCATTCCGGTAGTTTTCCCGGATTTCTCTTGGGAAGATAAACGTGGTGGATTAAAAAACAGCGAGGTTGTGTCGAACTTGTGGGGTGATTATTTAGCATTAAGAATAGTCGGCGCACCTCCAATACCATTTGTTATGCAGTACAAAAAGCAGGTTATGGAACTTGTCCGTGCTGAGCTTAGTCATACTACCAACAAGAAAAAAGTCGTGGTCTTTGACTTCGATGGCACTCTGACAAAACCTGCAGCTTATATGAACACATGGGAAGCAATCTGGGCAATACTTGGCTATCCAGTATCTGAATGTGAGAAATATCATAAACAATTTAGCAAAGGTGCAATTGATCACGATGAATGGTGTGAAATTACTGAAAAATACTTTGTGGAAGCCGGTTGCTCCAAGAAGCATCTGATTGAGGCCGCATCTGAAGCTGAACTGGTAGAAGATGTTAAGGAAGTTATCTTCGAACTAAAATCAAAGGGTATTCTTCTTTATATTTTATCGGGTTCGATAAAACAATACATTGAACAGGTGCTTGGCAAAGAGCTCTCTGGTTGCTTCACTGAAATCAAGGCAAACCGGTTTATGTTTGACAACCAGGGATTGCTTAACGGAATAATAGGTACTCCGTATGATTTTGCAGGCAAAGCAAGGTTTGTCAATAAGATTATGCAGGATAAGCATGTTTCCCCTGAAGAAATCATTTATATAGGAAACTCATTTAATGATGAGTTTGTTTACAAGACTGGAGTTGAAACTCTGTGCATTAACCCAAGGGGAACAGACTTTTATAACGACAAAATCTGGCACAACTACATCCGAAACTTAAAGAGCCTGAAAGAAGTGCTGCCATTTATTCTTGGCACATGATTCCCGCTTGAAAAAAGCGAACCAATTAGAGCAGCTTAGGGAGCATTCATCATGTTTAAATACAAAACCAGAGGAGACAAGTCCCCGCGAGGCCTTCAAAGAGTTTTCTTTTCGTGTGCAAAAGAGGATTTTGCCGCATTCTTTGACTGGACTTCAAAACGAATACTTGATATAGTTGATTGCGCGGTTTGGTACTACACATCGGATGAAGCGTATGAAGATGCTGACACTGATTTGGATGGAATGTGCTTGTTTGTAGTACCGATAACAACAAAGCTTCTTACAACAAATAATCGTACAATCCGTGCCGATCTTCCGTTTGCTGAGAGTCATCATATTCCAGTTCTGCCGCTTATGATGGAGCAAGGACTGGATGAACTGTATCGCAATCACTTTGGTGACAGGCATTATCTTGATCCGTATCAATCCGACAGCACTGCAATCAGTTTCGACGAGAAACTCAAAAGCTATATTCTCTCGGTTACTGTAGGAGATGAGCTTGCGGAAAAAGTGCGAAAAGCATTTGACGCATACATCTTTTTGAGTTACAGAAAAAAGGACAGGAAATATGCTCAGGAGCTGATGCGACTTATTCATAGGAACGATTTTTGTAGGGATATCGCTATCTGGTATGACGAGTTTTTAATTCCATCGGAAGATTTCCGGACTTCCATAGAAAGCGTAATAGAGAAGAGCTCGTTGTTTTCGATGGTCGTGACCCCGAATCTAGTAGACGAAGACAATTTTATCCGCAGAGAAGAGTATCCGATGGCACGAGCAGCGGGCAAACCGATTCTTCCGGCAGAAATGGCCGAAACGGATCGATTTTTGCTTGCAGAACAGTATCCGGGTATAGGACCTGTTGTAAAAACCACGGAGCTTTCGGAAGCGTTGCTGGACATGTTGACCGACATAGCGACACATGGAAACGACGACGATCCGGAACATTGTTTTTTTATAGGACTTGCCTACCTCAATGGCATAGACGTTGAAAAAGACACCGAAAAAGCATTTAACCTTATTAGATACGCCGCAGAAAGCGGCGTTATCGAAGCCGTCAGCAAGCTCGTCAATATGTATGAATCTGGCGAGGGCATTGCGCGTGATTACTATACCGCAATTTATTGGCAGGAGAGGCTTTGTGAGCTTTGCTATGAAGTTGCAAACGGCAATCCTAATGTAGATAATTGTTTCAGGCATTTACAGGAACTTTGGCACACTGCCGAAAAGCTGAAATTAGTTCATGACTTTCAAAAATCAGAAGATTATTATAAAAAACTCGTTGAGTTTAGTACTCGATACAGCACTCTCTTTCCGTACTATCCGAATATTGATCGTTTGGTACAGATAGGCGAACAAGGCATAGGTGATATTTTAAGCGCTCTCGGCAGATGGGATAAAGCGGAGCCGCATTTCCACAATGCTCTCGAAAACATGGAAAAGCACGCAAACTATTATAACACCCCCATAGTTTGGCATGATTTAGGGCTCATCCTACACAGGCTCGGATGGAGCAGACTGAATGCCGGGGACCTGAACGAAGCAGAGAAGTATTTCAAACGTGAAAACGACCTGTATAAGGAAATAGTTAAGAGCTACGACATGATCAGTATAAGGAGAGACTATGCCATTAGCTTTCGCAACCTTGGCAAAGCTTGCTTTGAGAAAAACGATTATGTGCAGGCAAAAGAGTATTACTCTCGCGCTGTAGAGGCCTTGGAACAGATAGCAAAAGAAACGAATACCGAGGAGAAAAGTAGCATCCTGGCAGAAACGTATCGAATGCTCGGAGATGTTTACAGAGGAGAATATCAGCTGGATAAAGCCAAGAAACTATATCAAAAGTCGTATGAAATAACACAATCCCTTGTACTGGAAACAAATATGTACTATGCACTACGGAATCATTCAGTAAGTTGCATAAAGTGCGGAGACGTATGCTTTGCCCATGATGAAGTTGCAGCAGCTCAATCATATTTTGAAGAAGCAAAAGCAATTCTTGAACGGTTTCAGAATCACTCAAAATCCGATGATATCGCTCGCGATTGGCTTATTTGTATAGAAAGATTAGGCGATTGCAGCTTGAAAGCACACGAATATGAGAAGGCTGAATCATATTATCAGCGTTCGCTTGAGGTTTGTGCAAAACGCGAGAATGAGCTTGGTTCGATTGCGGCTGTGCGTGATGTTGCTATTCCGCTAATTGTGATAGGAGATATCAAGAAAGCTCAAGGAGACAATTCTGCTGCTTTGAATTATTATCTGAGAGCAAAGGCTAAGTTTGATATTATAAAGGGAAAGGTCGAAATCGTAATTCCTTCTATAAGACGAGATACTGCGCTATTATTGGAAAAAATAGGAAATGAATACTCTGATGAGAAAAAAAGTAAAGACGCAGAATCAGCCTATCTAGAAGCTCTTGAAGAATTCAGAATTTTGAGAGAAGAAACCGATTCAACTAATGTGCGTCGCGATCTAACAAGAATCCTGGAGAAAGTCGGCGACATGCAGTCCAATTTGGAGAACTGGAATGGCGCGGAAGCCTCCTATTCGGCGGCTCTCGAAGACTTGAGGGGATTAAAAGATGGAACCGATTCTTTAGCAGTGCTGTGCCCCCTAGTCAGTCTGCTTGAGAAACTTGGGAATATTAGACATGATATTGGAGATGATGAAGATGCAGGAAAGTGCTTTGAGGAAGGTGCTGAAGCATTCAGAAAACTGGCAGATATAACCGGCGCAGCAGGTGACAAAAGAGGAACTGCCTATTGTCTTCTCATGCTTGGCGAGACGAAAGCCAAACGCGATCCGGATGGTGCGTATCAATGCATGCAAGAGGCATGTAAAGAGTTTAAAAAGCTGACTGAGGCTTATTACGAACAATGGTCTTATGAGGATCTTGCTAAATCATGTTACAGATTAGCTGTCATCAGGAAACCGTATGACATTGATTCGCTTAGAGAAGCATATTCTTTATTTGAACAATTGTACCAGTGGTTTCCCTATACAGGTGAATACAAGTATTATAAAGATGAAATCACAGCTTTATTGCGGAGTGCAATCGGATTTCGCAAGCCATAAGCATCTTGGCTATTGATTATTCTTCTTTGTTTGCCGATAGGGCTCTTGATGCTACTTGTATCAGGGGGCTCATCGGCTTTTTCAATTGTTATTGTTTGATGATGTTTACAAGCAGGCTAAGCATTCACAACGACCATTCATGGAGCAACTGCAACTGATAATGCTTTTTGCAAAATGGATGGTTATGTTTCAATAAATATACCCCCCAGAACACGAAGGATACTATAACTGCTATTATATGTTTACTGCAAAAAGGCTGTTTTGATGTCAAAACAAATAGCTGGCTGATACGGTTGGATCTTAATTTGTGGTTCGCAGGCAGACAATGTTCTTCGCTTGAAAGAACGGAAAGGGGGGGAAGCTGTATGTACCCAATGTTGGAGCAAGGAGTGTCTTTGGGAACTTTCAAATACAATGGTTCTGATGATACTCACTACTATATCGAAAATGCGGCAGGTGATGTGTTTGAGATAAGCGCAAGACTATATAATGCACTGCTCAAAGCAGATGGAACAAGGCCAATTAATTATCCCGCATCAGGCACCCACCTTTTCCTTAAGCTCAGGCAGAACAGACTTATCCATACATCAAGGTTAATCAAATGCCACGGAGCGGTCAATCGTTTTATTCTGTTCATTTTTGGAACTATTAGCAAGCGCGTGTTCCATATATGCAAGTCCTTAAACCTGCTTCTCCCAGCTGCAGCAATCTTAGCATTTGTAGCTGGGTTGTTGTTGAAGCTTAATGTCGGGCGATTCACTACGCTGGGTTTCTGCCTGCCGCTTTACTGTTCTTTAGTTATTCTATCTATCGCCATTCATGAGGCTGGTCATGTAATAGCTGGTTTAGCAGCAGGATACAAAGTCACTGATGCTGGAATCCTGCTTTTGTGGAGAATACCGATTGGCGCATATGTCGCTCATGAAGAGAATGAAAACGTGTCTACAGGAAGACGGTTGCAGTTCGCTCTTGCAGGAGTGGAAATGAACATATTGATCGCGGGACTACTCCTTATTGTCTCGACAATATCTGGAGGCTTTTCGTTCACACTCACAATGGCGGCTGTAATAAATGTGCTTCTTGCACTAATAAATCTTATTCCATCGTGCGGGCTTGATGGAGAAGCGGCCTTAAGTGCTTTGCTTGGTGTTAATAGCATTTATTCGCTTTCTAAGAAGTGGGTATTCAGCAGGCAACGCCGAAAAAAACTTCTAAGAGCAGGGCTGCCTGGCTTGCTCTGCTTTTTATTCTTTGCATCCATCGTCCTTTCAAGGTTGTTGATTTGGACTTTGATAGGAGTTGATGCGTTTCTAACGATTATAAAAGTTTTTTCTTTGTGATGTGCCTGCGGATTCGAAATGTGGGACAAGAAGGAACAATCTGATGCTCCTAAATAGAGAGCCCGCCACGGCTGAGTTATTAATACCGTTGAAAGGATGTGAAAATGATGATGCATGATAAAGGCCTTTTCATTTCAAACTGTGATGAATATGTTATAGATTTATCGTGTTTAAGCCCTCAAAAGCAGGCGGAAATCTATGCTGCTCGCATGAAAATAGAGGAATCTGAATCCGAATCCGAATCGGAGCCTTCTGGTAAAAGAACAATGCTGCCCGAGGTTGCGATGGAAAGATTTTCTGCGTTGGAGAGGAAGGCAAGGATCGGCGTGCGTCTGGACGATGAAGAAGCGAAATGGTTTCAATATGCGTCTGTTCTTAACGGAATTGAACTGTCGGAGCATAAGACTCGGAAGATTAACGATAAAAAACTCTTTAGGGATATAAAGGAAAGGTGTAGGCGTGATCATCTCTCTGAAACTTTGGCATCTGTCATAGTACCGCTCATAATTACTCATGCACAAGGTAAAGCGCTAAAGCCAATAATCTTTCATGGCCCTGCGGGTTGTGGGAAGACCTTCTTTGCTTCCTTGTTTGCCGAATACCTCGAGCTTCCTATTGTGAAGATTTCTGCTCCACGTGCTGAATATGCTCATGGCTATCAGGGAGAAAGTCGAACTTTCAAAAGCCCCGACTCTGGTGAGATTATGCATGGTATTGTCGAAACCGGCAAAGCCGATAACCTTTTCTTTATAGACGAAATCGATAAGGCTGCGGAGAATCCAGACACAAGGGTGCGACAGCAGGACGAGCTGCTTACTATTATCTCTGATATGGTTGTTAAGGAAAACTTTATGGAGTTCTCCCTTGACATCAGTAATTCCGTGTTTGTATTTGCGATTAACGATCTTAGCGTACTCAGCAAGCCGTTTATTGATAGGTGTATGGTTATTGAGTTCAAAGAAACCGAGCAGGAGAAGATGAACGAAATACTTCGCGATTATGTGGTCTCGGAGCTTATACCTTTCTACGCTAAAAAGGTTAGGCTTGATGAAGAAACCATATACAATGCCTCAAGGAAACTCTATAGTATGGGAATAACATCAATTCGCCAACACGAAAAGCTGGTCGATGAAGGATTCCGGCAGGCATATACGCGGTATCTTAACTCTACGACTTCAAGAACTGTTATGGTATCTGCTTCTGACTTTGATATGGCACTAAAAGTGGTTCATACTGGCAATGAGCTCCAAAGGCACATCGGGTTTTAGTATATAACATTGTGCTCTGTTGATGAAAAAGGATGCGCTACTATATAACAGTAGGGGCAGATCACCCGAACGTCACTCTGGCAATATATGTGCTAGCAGAAGTGGAAAAGAATACGGATGATTATGACTTTTTTATGAGAGACTATCTCATTCCAAGCGCCAAGGAAATGGTCAAAACAGTATCCAATGCTTGAACACTTTTTCGTATTCGGTTTTAAAACACGGAATCAATGCAAGATGACATATACGCTTTCATGTTTTCATTTTAAGTATAGGCAACATTAAAAATGCTCCTGCTGCCCCATTCTGCACACTCTCAGCTCAGAGGGTGCAGAATGAAGCGAATATTTGGTATAATGTCAGAGCCGTCTTTACTTTTGAGTTATTGTTATGATTCTGCACATTATGTTAACTTTGTAGCGAGGCGATCAATACATACCTTTGCGGCGCATGCCCCGTATAGTAGAACGGATAGCAGGTTGTCAGCATCATGTGCTGCCCCGAAATAAAGGGAACACGCAGATCTTCGTTAGAATCAAGTATCCTTATCGATTCAACTGTATAGCTTAGCACAGTTCCGTCTGCAAGGGTGACTGTGATTGTATCCCCGAAGTCGATATCCTTAAGCACTTGAAAATGGTTTCGGTTCCGGTGCCCATAGATAACGCAAACGCCCTCTTCACCGGGATAGGCTGAGGTTTCAAGCCATCCGGGAGTCTTATCAAGCGTATCGTTATCAACGCCAATTGACACGGGTATGTTTGTTCCGAGGACCGTCAGCGTGAAGGCTTGTCCGTAAACAGGAGAGGTATGCGGAGCAGACGTGGGCTTCGGAGTTGTTTTTACAACAGGCGGGTTCGTTGCAACAGGACCGGGTATCGACGGTGTGGAATCGGGCAAGTCGGTCTCCCATGGGTCGATAGTCCTATAGGGGCTGCCGCTGTTATCCGGTATAGTGGTAACGGGATCGTCGTTCGGTTCATCGGTCTGCGCTGCCTGCGTTGGAAGCGTGACCGAATAGTCCATAGGTTTTGTTCGTCTTCCGGCGAGGAAGCCGACGGTGAAAATGAGCGCGATAAGCACGAGGAGTGCTATAAGCAGCACGATAAATCTTTTGTTATTCATAACTTTTTCCTTTCAAAATGAGATTTGCGCCCACCGGACTTTCGATGGGCGCATGGTTTTAAGAGTATGGTCTTGCGAACATATAGATCGGATAGTTGTACGTAGACCACAGGTCACGGATGACGACGCGGCCCTTTGAGCTTGAAGCCTCAATGACCATGCCGAGTCCGATGTAGATTCCCGTATGGTGGACTTCATTCCACCTGCCGCAGCCGGAGCATTGCCGGTTCTGCCAGAAGATGAGATCGCCCGGCTGGAGCTCGCTTTGCTCTATCTCCATATCGTGAATGTGGCAGTAATACGCCTGATCTGCCGCGCGAGCCCAGAAGTGAGCGCCGAGGTCGGGATCGACCTGATTGATCGCCCAGCAGACGAGACCGGAGCAGTCGAACTTGTCGTCGCCCTTAGCTCCGAGCACATACGGCGCTCCGAGCTTTGAGATAGCTGCTCTGCAAACGTCTCCGCCCATACCCGAAGGCAGCAATGAGAGGATCTCGTTGACATTTGCACCGCCGCTGACGTTTATGCCCATAAGCCTTGCGTAATACTCGCAGTATTCGGGCTTCATCATCTCGTACAGGATCTCACGCTGATAATCGGTGAGCCGGAAGTAATCTGCCGCCTCTCTGTAATCCATGCAATACTGGTTTATGTAGACAGTCAGCACGTACATATCCTCTTCCTCGTCATATGATCCTCCTGTCGTGAGAGTGT
>JAEEGL010943236.1_pt1 | contig 36695 bp, 33 predicted proteins | sample 9134231 | NCBI WGS metagenome assembly JAEEGL01 (sample SAMN16246548, study PRJNA631951) | gut metagenome | biome: gut microbiome; feature: rumen; material: fiber-attached | host: Bos | place: Iran: Karaj | collected 2018-10 | reverse complement strand
GACGCGCCGATCCTCATTCTAGACGAGGCCACCAGCTCGGTGGACACCAGGACGGAAAGGCACATCCAGGAAGCGATGGACAGGCTCATGGAAGGCCGCACGTCATTCGTCATAGCCCACAGGCTGTCCACTATAATGGGCGCCGACCTCATACTGGTGGTGAAGGACGGGAACGTCATCGAGAGAGGCACCCACCAGGAGCTTCTGGACAGAGGTGGATTCTACAGGGAGCTCTACGACAGCCAGTTCGAGAACTGCGACTGAAAATCAGGAAAAAGGTCCCCGCGCCCCGGATCCGGACGCGGAGGAATGGTTTCAGGGAAGGACTACCGACCCGGCCACCCTGAGCTTGCCGCCTTCCAGGTACATGATTATTGCCCTGTCGCCGGGCTTGTGGATCATGTCGGAATCCAGCTCGAAGGTCACTTCTGCGGATCTGAAATCCGGTCCGCTGTCCGCGGACGTGATCCTGCACGGGATCATCTGCATCCAGTGGCCCAGGTGTATGACCATCCCTTCCTTGAGAGGCGCGCCCCAGTATTTCACCAGAGACACCTTCCCCTTCACGGATCTGCTCATCTTCACCGAAGGGTCGGTGGTGACGACGAATCCCCTGTCCAGCTCGTCGGACTCTATCCCGCGGAGCGCGAGGCCCACATGGTCTCCTTTGACCCCGTCGTCGGCGTCGATGTCGTGCTTCTGGATGGATTTGAGGATCACTTCCTTCTTCACCGGGAACACGGTCATCTTGTCGTGCTTCCTGAAATATCCGTCTATGACGGAGCCGAGGATGACGGTCCCGACCCCTTTCACGTTGAAATGGGAGTCTACCGGGCAGGAGCCGCAGCTGCCTTCGCCGGGCTGCTTGGCCTCGGCTTTGGCCAGGGCAATCAGCTCTTCGCGGAGCTTTATGGGGTCGTCCTCGCGGATCTCGTACCCTTCCAGAGCGGTGCCGGCCAGCAGCGGCCTTACCTGCTCGGGCTGGATGTAGTTCCTTAGGATGAGCCAGCCTCTGCTGAGCCCCAGCGAATCGGCCATGACGATGGTCTCCCCGAGGGAGGCGTCGATCCCGTCGACGACCAGGATCCCGAATTCGGACATCGCCACCGAATAGAACAGCGACGAGAGCTTCTCGGGGTATTTCGAAGGTTCTATCAGGGTGAAGGAATCGTGGCCTTCCTTGTAGTCGTAGAAGGTCATGTCGGTGACGGTGCCCTTCTTCCCTATCTTCCCGGCGAAATCCTTGGCGCCCAGAACCGCGATGTTCAGGTTTCCCATCGGATTTCCCCGCTGGTGACCAGGCGAATGCCGTTGTTCTTCAGGATCTCAACCGCTTTCCGGGGGTCGTTCACTCTCATATAGAACAGGGAAGCCTTCTTCCCGGAGTAGGCGTAGCCGTATTCGATGTTGATCCCGGCCTTTCCGAAGGCGTCGGCCGCGGCGAACAGCGCGCCGGGGGTGTCCTCGATGGAGACGGCGATGACCTCGGTCTTCTTCACGATTATGCCCTTGTCCTTCAGCTTGCGGTAGGACTCCTCAGGATCGTCCACGATCGCTCTGAGGATGCCGAAATCGGTGGATTCGGCGAGGTTGAATGCGTGCATGTTGATCCCGCATTCCTTCAGCACGGACGCCACGTAAGCCAGGCGCCCGGGCTCGTTGTTCACGAATATGGAAAGCTGCTCGATTATGCTGTCTGCCATCAGATCACCCTCTTGTCGATTACCCTCTTCGATTTGCTCTCGAACCTTGGGAGCTCGCCGGGAGCCTTGAGCTCCACTTCGGCCGCTATGTTGAGGTATCTTTTCAGCTCCGCCTCAACGCGGGCCCTGAGCCTGTTCATGTCCTCGATCTTGTCGCTGAAAGCCTCCTCCTTGATCTCCACCTGGATCAGGAGCCTGTCGAGGGCCCCTTCCCTGGTGACGTAGATCATGTAGTGGCCCGCAAGCTCGGGGATGCGGAGCAGAGTGTACTCTATCTGGGACGGGAACACATTGATCCCGCGTATGATAAGCATGTCGTCGGAACGCCCGGAAATCCTGGAGATTCTCGGGGAGGTGCGCCCGCAAGCGCATTCCTTGTTGCTCAGGGACGTGATGTCCTTGATCCTGTAGCGGATCATAGGCATGGCTTCCTTCTTGAGCATCGTCACGACGAGCTCCCCTTTCTGGCCTTCCTCCAGCGTCTCGCCGGAATCGGGGTCGATGATCTCGCAGTAGACGATGTCGCCGGCCATGTGGATGCCGTTCCTCTCCTCGCACTCGGTGAACATGGGGCCGGCCATTTCGGAAGTGCCGTAGATGTCGTAGGCTCTGACTCCCATGGATTCCTCGATGTGCTTCCTCATGTTGTCGGACCAGGGCTCCGCGCCCAGGACTGCCTTTCTGAGCTTGGTGTCCCTGCGGATGTCTACCCCCATCTTCTTGGCAACGTCCCCGATGTGGACGAGATAGGACGGGGTGCAGGCGATCGCGGTGACGCCGAGGTCCTTGATGAGCTCGATCTGGCGCTCGGTGCCGCCGGTTCCGGAGGGGAGCACGGTAGCCCCGACTTTCTCGGCGCCGTAATGCAGCCCGAGTCCGCCGGTGAACAGCCCGTATCCGTAGGAAATCTGCATGGTGTCTTCGGACCCTATTCCGATGGAGGTCAGGGATCTGGCGAGGGCTTCGGTCCAGTAGTCCAGATCGTTGCGGGTGTACCCCACAAGGGTCGGCTTCCCGGTGGTTCCCGATGAGACGTGGTATCTTACGACCTCGGAATTGGACGCCGTGAACATGTTGGTGGGGTAGTTGTCCCTCAGATCCTGCTTGTACATGAACGGAAGCTTGGATATGTCGGAGAGGCAGGTGATGTCGTCGGGATGGACATTCTGATCCTTCATCCTGTCGTGATAGAATCTATTGAACGAATACAGGTTGTTGACCAAGGATTTGAGCTCACGGTATTGGAGTTTCCTGAGATCCTCCGTCTTCATGCATTCGATCTTGCTGTTCCAGAACATTGCTCGTTCTCCTGTTGGCGGTTTAGCGTCTAACGTCTATATTAAATTGATATAAGTGGCCGTTCATGCTTTTCCATGAGAACGAATGAGCACTGTCACCGATCGTTTGGACGCATTCGCCGAGGAGACCGCAAGGCTGGCATCCGAGACCGGATCGAAGATAGCGGACCGGGAGAACGATCCTCGTCCGGTATGCTTCTGGAACATGCACAACCAGGCCGTCATGACGCGCGAGATCGTCGGTTTCTACGGCAGCGTCTGGGAAGGCCAGGAAGGCACCGAGGACGAGATGGTCGACAGGATCATGGTCTCCACCAGGAATCTTTTCGTGAATGCCATGTCTTCCGCCGAGAAGGGGGCCAGGGACTGCATGAGGCTCCTCAAAGACTCCCCGGTAAGGGCGAAGGCGATGGAGAAGGGCGGAAGGATGTATCTCCGCGACATAATATCGGCTTCGGCGGAGCTCGGATACATAGACGGGGACGACCTCGCCAGATGGGAGAAGATCCTCCTCATGAGGAATCTCGTCGTCCATAACAATGCCGTGTCGGACCGGTCCGAGGTGTTCCTCCTTGACGGCCTGAGGATATCCATGCGCCCGGAGAGGATGATGAAAGGGCCCCCGTACACGTACGTCATGCTGTCCTCGGAGGCGGCGATGCTCACCTACAGGTGGATGTCATCCTTATGCGGGAGGGACCGATGGACCAGAGGGAACTGTGGGACGCCTTCTACCGCGGGAATCCCCGCGCATGGAGAGGGAATTCAGGAATCCCGGTGCCTTGCTCGGGGAGGGCGTTGGATGTGGGCTGCGGAAACGGAAAGACTGTCTCCTCGCTTCTGGATGCAGGATTCCGGGTCGCCGGGATAGATTTCTCCCCTGCTGCCGTCGGAAAATGCGCCGAGCTCTTCCCGGACGCGGAATTCTTCGTGTCGGACGCCTCCGAGCTGCCTTTCCCCGGCGGATCGTTCGATTATGTCACCGCCGTCCATGTGCTCGAGAATCTGGAGGACGGGAAGCTTGAGAAAGCCGCCGGAGAGATGGAGAGGGTGCTGGCACCGGGCGGATACATCTTTGTCAGATGCTTCACGCCTGACGACATGCGTTCGGGAGCGAGAAGGGACGGATTTTTCTATAGATACTTCGGCGCCGACGGGATATGCGCCCTGTTCCCGTCGATGGAAGTCGTGTCCTCGGAAAGGAAGGATGAGCCCACCAGATTCGGGACGGTCAGATCCCGCGCCGAATGCCTGTTCAGGAAGCCGCTCAGATCGCGAGGTTCCTTCTGAGGGAATCCCCTCTGGCATCCGGGGCCACATGCGGCCTGACCTTCAGGATCAGGTCCCTGAGCTCATGCACCGCGGCGGAGATGTCGGGCTGTCCGACGGCGGCGGAAACGACCGCGGCCGAATCGGCGCCTGCTTTGATGACATCCTGGATGTTTCCGCGGTTTATCCCTCCGATGGCCACGACCGGGATGCCTATCCCGCGGGAAATCTCGAATACCGGGCCCAATCCGATCGCCTGCTTCGCGTCTGGTTTGGTGGACGTCGTGAACACCGATCCGACCCCTACGTAGTCTGCGCCTTCTTCTTCGGCCTTCACCGCCTGCTCCAGCGTGTTTACGGATGCTCCGATGATGGCCGATTCGCCCATGATGTCCCTCGCTCTCGCCACAGGAATGTCGGACTGGCCCAGATGCACTCCGTCTGCGCCAGAGATCATGGCGATATCCACCCTGTCGTTGACGAAGAAGAATCTGCCGTAATCGTCGGCCGCTTTCCTTATGGCGTCGGCCTGCTCCAGCATGGCTCTGCCGTCCGCCCTTTTCATCCTGAGCTGGACCGCATCCGCGCCGCCTCTGTAGGCCAGCTCGGCGGTCTGGGCCTCCGAGAGCCTCCTCGAAAGCGATGCGTCGGTCACCACATACAGATCGAACATGCCAATGAATAGCGCCGGCAGGTAGATAGCGTTATGCCAAAGCCTTTCTATGCGGATCTGGATGGGGGCGCATGACCATCGTCTACCGCTACGGGAAGACTTATTACGTCAATCTGACGAACCGCTGCCCGTGCAAGTGCATTTTCTGCGTCAGAAACAGGACAGATGCGCTGGGCGACGCGGAATGCCTCTGGCTCGACAGGGAGCCTACCCCGGAAGAGGTGATCTCGGAGCTGGAGACGAAAGATCTGTCGGAATCCGGCGAAATCGTATTCTGCGGATACGGGGAGCCGACAGAAAGGCTGGACGACCTGATCGCGGCGGCGAAGATGGTGAAGGAAAAGCTCGGAAAAAAGGTCCGCCTTGACACCAACGGCCTCGGGAATCTCATCAACGGCCGGGACATAGTCCCTGATCTGGCCGGATGCGTGGACAGGATATCCATAAGCCTGAACGCCTCCGATCCGGCGGAATACCTCGAGATCACACGCAGCAGATTCGGGATCGGATCCTACCAGGCGGTGCTGGATTTCATAGCCGAATGCAGGGAACTTATCCAGGGCGTCACAGTATCCATCGTCGGAGGGTACATCCCCGAGGAATCCGAGAGGAAATGCGCGGAAATCGCCGGCAGATTCGGGGTAGCCTTCAGAGTCCGCCGAGCGGATCGGTCTGTGATGGCTGATGGACATCCGTCTGACGGCTGTTCCGAGCCGATGCTTCGACAGGGGCTGTTCGCACGGTCTCGAGAACAGCGCCGAGCATCCTGCCGGGATTAGCGTTATATACGGCGCACGACGGTGTTTCATCATGGCGATGAACGTCGTTGGAAGATGGAAGATCAAGGAGGTCCAGATGCTGGATTCCGATCTCAATAAGACCTGGAGGCCAGTCGAGGACGTCCTCGCGGACGACAGCATCGATGACAAGGACCTGTTCATGAGCAAGGTCATGTTCACCGAGGACGGGAGGTTACTCATGATGATGGAGAAGCCCGCCGATATGTCCCAGGAGGAGGTCGACGAGATGGTCGCGGAGGGCGAGATGGAGCTCTACGACGGCTATCTCGTGTACGAGAAGCACCCTTGGAAGGAGGAGGACGGCAAGATCCTGTTCGACTCCGGGATGAAGGGGGAGATCTTCGGAGAGGCCGTGTCGCCCTGGGTCGAGATTAAAGGGAGCGACGAAGAGCTGTTCCTGTTCTCCTACAAGCTTGTAAGGGACTGAATCATTTTTCAGCCTCTGCCTGATGCCGGGCAGGGGCGCCATCGCTTTTCTCGTGCTTGTTATTTATAGCATGCATGACGATTTGAACTGCAATCGGACATCGCCGGCCCGATGCTGAGGGAGAGCCATGAGCATAGAGGGTCTGCGGAATTTCAGCGAGATTGACGCCCGGATCCCGATCTCAAACGAGCATGGAGGAGCGCGGAGGGCCCGGGTGCTACGAGTGTGTCCCGCCGATGCAGAAGGCCATGGCCAGGTTCATGTTCATGTTCGAGCAGGGCGGAAGGTACCTGCAGCTCATCCCGAAGGATCTCTGTCCCGGAGAGGGCTCGACGACGATCATGAGATCGGCCGCGCCGGCAGCTGGAAGCGGAGGACGGGAAGATCTTCCTCGACACCGAGGAAAACGGGGCGCAGGTCTGGTCGGAGGCCGTGTCTGTCGGGGGCGGGTTCGAGGTTTTCGGGTTCTTGAGGCCGCCTGGAGCTTGGCGGGCGATCCGGAGCGTCGGTCAGTCAAGGTTGTTTCATACAGACTATTTTCATAATAAACGTTTTATAAGGTCATTATTATGCGAGCGATGGTTATAATGGCCGGCGAAGAGAATAAAGTTAAGGAGCGCAAAGAGCACGATCCCATTTTCATGGTCTGCCTTGTGCTTTTCCTGATCGCGTGCGCCGCGGTGCTCGGCGTATTCGCCATCGACCACCTCTCGTCAAGCGAGGATAGAACGGCGGCATACGGCGATTCGGTCACCGTCGACTACACGGGAACCTTCTATGATTATATCGGCAGCGACGGAGCCCTCGTTTTCGACACCAGCTACAAGAGCGTCGCCAACGATGACAGCATCGCTAAGTCAGACGATTTCACTACCAGATCTTCCTACAGCCCTCTGGACATCACCATCGGATCCGGCGGAGCCCTCGAGATGTTCGAGAACGCCATCGTCGGGCACAAAGTCGGAGACAAATTCAAGGTGCTGATCCCCAAGGACAAGGGATATGTCGGAGCGGAGACCAAGAACACAGTCCCCCTCAACGGATTCGTCGTTCCTGTCACGCAGAGCATGACTTCCAGCCAGTTCGAGAGTCTTTACGGCATGAAGGTCGCCTATGTCGGCACGCAGTTCAAGACCGTATACGGATGGGATGCAATGGCCGTTCTGGTCTCCAACTCCAACATGGTCGAGATAAACAACATGCCTGTCGCGGGAAAGACCTACACCTTCTCCCCCGGGGGAGACGCTCCTGAAGACGGAAAAGAGAAGCTCACTTTCACTGTGACCTCCAAGACCGCCGAGGATATCGTCTGCGATCTCGCATTCAAGAACTACACCGCCGTGTCCGGAAAAACGATCCAGATGGAATCGTTCGATTTCGGCGACGAGAAGTGGTATGTGACTGAGGTCGACAACGGAACCTTCAGCTACAAGACTTCCGACAGAGGAACCGTCAACGAAGACCTCTACTTCGAGATCGAGCTGAAATCCTTCAAAGAATGAGCTGGATTCCGGCCTGAAACCCTTTCCCAAACAACTTCTTTTTTCTGAGATTCCATCAGACTCGGCTGCCGTCTTTAATAGGGAAAGCCAATGAAAAGGAAAAGAGGAGGGCTGATGCCCCCGCTTAAAATCAGAGGATCTGCTCCAGCTTGGATAGCATGTCGTCGCTGTCCTTGGCCAGGAGCCTGATGATCCTTTCCTTCCTGGAATTCTTGTCTATTATGGCGTCGGGAATGTTTCTGCGTTTGGAAAGGGCTTTTTCGGTTGATTCCATCGGGTGGTCCCTGTCCATCTCGGCTGTGACGGCGTCCAGACCGACCTCCTCCATCACGCCGACGGCGTCGGAAGAGTATGCGATGCTCATGATGCATCTGACGGTAGGGTCATGCTTCATCACCGTCAGAAGCACATAGGCCAGATTGTCGGCGGCGCCGAACTTGACCTGCCCGTTCTTCCTGAGGATTCCGTTGTGGACGGTCATCCTCTTCTCCACTGCGGCGATCTCCTCCGGCCCGGCGGCGTCCTTCATCGCCATCGCGATGTTCATGCCGCTCTTCGGGACGAATTCGTCCGGGACTATGTCCAGTATCCTGGCCGTAGCTTTGTCCAGAGACTCCAGAACTGCGGATCTGTCGCTTTCCCCTTTCAATCTGACCATCGGATTGGCGACCAGATCGCCCTTTCCGATCTTGTATTGGGTCGCGATGGACTCCTGGATCAGCTCCCTGGATTTCAGCACGGAGTTGACGATGTCTATCCCTTTGGCCATGTTGGCCGTGATGTAGGACGACAGGATGCATCCGCTCCCATGTCCGGATTTCCTGAGGCGGGGATATTCGTATTTCGTGAATTCGGATGAAAGGTAGAGGTAATCCACCACTGAAGGGGTATTGAAATGCCCTCCTTTGATGTATACCGACGTCCCCTGCTTGCCGATTATCTCGCAGGCGAGCATCAGGTCGTCCTTGCTCTGTATCCTCATCCCGGACAATACTTCCGCTTCGTGCCTGTTGGGGGTGACAAGCTCGCATATCGGGAGCACCTCCCTTTTGAGCGCCTTCACCAGATCGGCCTCGGCCAGATCGCATCCTGTCCCCGATACGAGGACGGGATCGACGATCAGAGGCATGTCATGGTCCTCGAGGATGTCTGCCACCGTCCCGGCGATCTCTGCGCTGTAGAGCATGCCTGTTTTGACGGCTTTCACGTCGCAGTCGCGGAGGACCTCCTCCAGCTGCATCTTTACGAACTCCTCCGATATCGGGAGTATGCCGGAAACGCCCTGGGTATTCTGGGCTGTGATTGCTGTGATGACCGAAGCGGCGTGGACTCCGACGACGGACATGGCTTTAACGTCTGCCTGTACGCCTGCCCCTCCGATGGAATCCGAACCCGCCACCGTAAGTGCTGTTCTCATCGCCGGCCTTTATGGTTTACTTATATATTATCCCAATCAAAGAAAACTCAGAAAACCGTTTAATACACGTCTGCGGTTGCTGGGCCGATGATGAAGGTCGTCTGCACCCATTTCGTTCTCAAAGGCAAATCCAATTACAAGAGCCTGGCCCCGGTTTTCCCGGACATGCTCAAAGTCCTCCTGGAGGAGATCGGACAGATGCCTGAAGAGGAGGAGATCCTCCATATGTACATAGAGCTGAACCTCGCTGATCTCAGCCAGAACAGGAAGCCTGAGGGATACAACAGGAAAGGCAAGGTCAGGCTCGTGTTCCCGATGGAAAGGAAGGAGTTCTATCTCAAATCCTACGAGAAAGTGGGCGATCTCAAGAGCATCGTGGCCAAATACCGCGAGATCCTCGACGGCGCCGGCATCAAATACGAGATCCACGACGAAGAGAACTACATGGATCTGAACTGAATGCCCAGGGCCGGGTGCGATGCGGCTGTCGCATGCGTGATAGCCGCGGCCTCTTTATGGGGCATCATCGGGATTTTCACGAGATCCCTCGGAGATTCGGGCCTGAACCCGATACAGATCACATGGGTCAGGTGCTGCATCACGGCGGCCGGCATGCTGGCCATGCTGCTGGCTTTCGACAGGAAGCTCCTCAGGATATCGGTCCGCGACGCATGGATGTTCGTGGGCACAGGCCTTCTGAGCATATCCATGTTCAGCATCCTGTATTTTACGGCCGCAGAGCTAGCGACGCTTTCGGTGGCGGCTGTGCTTCTGTACACGGCCCCGTCTTTCGTGGTGGTTATGTCTGCGGTCCTTTTCAAGGAGAGGATAACCCGCAGGAAAGCGCTGGCCCTCGTTGCGGCATTCATCGGATGCGTGCTGACTTCGGGGATCCTCGGAGGGGCGGCCGGAGTGAGCGCGGCCGGGATAGCGGCGGGGATAGGGTCGGGCTTCGGATATGCGCTGTACAGCATATTCGGCAAGTTCGCGCTCAGGAAATACCATCCTTTCACCGTCACGCTTTATACGTTCCTGGTGGCCGCCATATGCATCCTGCCGTTCTCCTGCCTGCCGGAAATCGCATCCGCCGCGGCGATGCCCCGGAATCTGGGGATCATGGCCGCGCTCGGGATCGTCTCGACTCTGATTCCTTACTTCCTGTATACCTACGGGCTCAACCGCATGGAAGCCGGGAAAGCATCCGTCCTGGCTTTCGCGGAGCCGATGGTGGCCACTCTGGCCGGATTCGCGTTCTTCGGCGAGACCCCTGGCATCTCGGGTATGGCCGGTATAGCGCTGATACTGGCGTCGGTGATCCTTCTCAGTCTGGAGCCCAAAGCCGGCAGAGCAGTTCATAACCGAACACAGCATACATGCGCTCATGTCTCCCCTGAGATCGGCTCTGATCCTGGCGGTCGCGGCCGCCCTGGCCATAGTCCCGGCCATATGCGAATCCGTTTCAGACGGCCTTCCGTCCGTAAGCGAGGGCATTGCAGGGGACGGAATCGGACCATGCGTTCCGGATGGCTTCGGTTCCTCGGGAATCGCGGCATCTTACGGGCTGATTTCAGGGGCGTCTGCCGGGAAGGCTGCCTCGGGGAACTGGGCGGTCTACGTCCTGATAGCCATCGCAGCCGCATCCATCGCCATAGTGCCGCCGCTCCTGAGGTCCGGAGCCGACAAGAAGACGGAGAATGCGCCGATCGGAAGGAGCACCGTCCGCAGATTCGACATCGAAAGCGTCTGCCCGGAATGCAGGACCGAACGCGATCCGGATCTGGATTTCTGCCGGAACTGCGGCCACAAATTCGAGAAGCTGATCTGACGGCGGTGCTTTGCGCCGATTATTAATAAAATGCCCCGATAGGATACCGATAACATGGTCATGTCCACGAAAGCGGCCATCGCTATTGCGGTCGCGGCCGCGATCATAGCTTCCGCCGCGGCAGTCTTGGCCGGAAATGAAGAGGAAGCCGAGGAGATTGCGCCCCGTCCCGGCGACCTGTCTCTGTCTTCGCTTACTCTTCCCAGCGGAACCGTATCGATATCCTCGGGAGCCTTCTCGGGATGCGAGAATCTCAGGCACATGACCATTCCGTCGGGGATTCTGTCCATCGGAGGCGGGGCTTTCTCAGGATGTTCTTCGCTGAAATCTCTGACATTCTCCGGCGCCGGAAGCGTCTCTTTGAACGGAACTTCCCGGATCATAGACGGCCCCGGCGACATCACGATTATCAACGCTTTGGACGGGACCCTTTCCATATCATCCGGCATGATCGGCGGAAACGGAATTTCCAGAGCAGAGCCGGGGGCGGCATACTGTTTCTCCGGTGGAGCGTGGAAGGAGGCCTATGTATTCACATTCGACGGGGATTCCATTTCCAGGATAGCTTGGAGGGAAGCTTACAGGGGCGAAGTGATCCTGCCGTCCACGGTATCGTCGATATCGAAGGGCGAATCCAGCCAGCTGTTCGGTTTCGACAGAAGCTGGGTGGAATCCGTATGCATTCCCGACGGGATAACCGAGATCGGGAATTATGCCTTCAACGGATGCTCCAGGATGTCATCGGTTTCGATGCCGCAGTCCGTGGTGTCCATCGGCGCGGGCGCGTTCCAGGGATGCTCCTCGCTGGTTTCCATCGACCTCCCGGATAACCTGGAGTCGATCGGCTGGAACGCTTTCAGCGGATGCTCGTCGCTTAAGGAAGCGGTCATACCGCCCAGAATAGCCGACATCTCGGGTGCGTTCCAGGGATGCTCCTCGCTGGCCAGCGCGAAGATGCCCATGCGCATGACGGAGATCGGGGACAAGGCGTTCTACGGCTGCTCCTCCCTGATATCGGCCGCCATCCCGGAGGATGTGGCAAGGATATGCGATTCGGCGTTCTTCGGCTGTTCGTCGCTCAAAGAGGCATCCCTTCCCGGGTCCGTATCGGAAATAGGCCCGAGGGCTTTCGAGGGATGCTCTTCGCTGGGAAGCATCTCCCTGCCTGGCGACCTCGGATCTATCGGCGACAGGGCATTCGCCGGGTGCTCATCGCTCACGTCCGTTGTTCTTCCCGCGGCCATAGTTTCCATCGGCGGCGAGGCGTTCTGGAGCTGCTCCGCCATCAAGGAAATAACATTCTCGGGGAAAGGCGGATTATCCATAGGCGGCTATGCGTTCCCCATCCAGGCGTCCCTGTCCGAGACGTTCTATTCGGCCGATGGTACCAGGATGGCCAGCAACTACTACGTCCGCGGAGATTTCGTTTACGACCGCTCTGCCAGCGGATACATGAAGGTAAGCCGATGAAGCGTTCTGCGCTGGTTCTGTCATTCGCCGCCGCCGTCCTGGCCGCCGTTTCCTGCGTCCAGACAGATGCGGCATCCGATTTCGGGGTTTCATACGAATCCCTGCCGGAAGAAGATTTCGACGCTGTTTTCGGGAGCGATTACAGGGACATGGTCTGCCGCGGGGCACTGGAGTCGGCCGGGATAATAGCTACCGGGAAGGGATGCCCCATTTCCGTGTCTATGCGCGGCATAAGCTTCGGCCTGGATTTCTCTTCGGATTCCCAGGAAGGGAGGGGCGGTGAAGCCCGCTGGATCGCATCTGAATACAGATACCATCTGGAATTCGACATATACGCGGAGATCAAGGCGGATAAAGGCGGTTTCATAGCTTTCGACAGGGAGATCGTCGGCGATGCGTTTCCGTTCGAGAAGTACTCCCAGAAGGATTCAGGACGGATATCAGGCCACGTTTCGATGTCCGGAGATGTAGAGATGCGCGACACAGGCATAGCCCAGCGGTATGACCCCGGCATCTTTGCGATAGATTCCTCTACTATAATCGGGAATTCCGTGCTTTCGATGGTTCTGGATGCGCATTTCGTCCATGACTGGATAGAATCCGGCGCTTCCATCCGCGTCTTATCCAGGGTCGGCTCGGTCACCGTCGCCGATTTCATTTTCGACGGCCGGGAGGACGATGTGAGGGAAGGGGACGAGATGTACTGCAGGTGGACCGGCAGGGACGATACCGCAGACATCAGGGTGGACATCGAATCCGATTCCGGGCATTCATCCTATCGCAGGGACATGGGCGGGAGCAGATCAGGCACATCCCACGGCGCCGTCATGGGATCCATGCTGCATGACGCGTCGCCGGAAAAGGAGGTCTCGGGCCAGGGCGAAGTATCGTCGCGTTATATCGGGGAGTTCATCCGCGGGGAGACCGTGAGAGGATACCTCAGCGACGACGGCATGGAGCCTGATTTCGGGCATGTCAGGATGGATGCCGATTATCTTCTGCCTGCCATGTCGCTGATCGCCGCGTTCCTTCTGCTTTTGGTAGCGTTCCACGGCATGCATGAAGGCCTTTTCAGAAGGCGATCGCTCAGGCGGCATCTCTCTGGTGCCATCCTTGCGGAGCAGGAATCTCCCCGAATCCATCGGATTCACCCTGTCGACCAGCTCCCATGGCCAGCGCTCCAGCTCCTGCTTCCTTATTGATTGCATGGCCTGCCTGACCTCGGTATCGTTGGACAGCATCACCGGCCCGAACATGGACATGCGCTGGTCGATCGGGATCCCTTCCAGAAGCCACAGGACCGACGGTTTTCTGCCGTTGCGGATCCCTATTTCCTCGGAGGCGCCAATCTTCATCCTGGTGTTCCAGACGACCTCTTCGCCCATTATTTCGGCTCTGTCGCCCGAGACGTAGTACAGGTTCCTGTTGGCGCCCTCGGCCGCGGGGTCTATGCTGATCTCAGCGCCCGGATCCATCTCGATCCTCAGGATCCTGACGCCGTGCGTCCCGTCCGCCCAGCTGTGTATGCTGGGGGATGCGGCGGTTTGCCCACCGAAATCCCCGCAGATGACCTGGACGCGGCTTCCTCCGGAGCATACCGAAGGCACCCTCTCTTTCCAGACGGTGTTCACCGAAATCTCCGGCAGGTTCTTCATCTCCAGCGGGAGCGCGATCATCAGCTGCGTGATGTCGTTGGGATTCCTGTTCTCCTGATCCACCAGAGGATACATCTCGCAGTGCTCGTAAAAACACGGGGCAGAAACCCATTGGACGTCCCCGAATCCGAAGCGGCCGGTGTTGCCCTCGCTGTCGGAATGGTCGACGTAACCCAGCTGGGGTAGCGTCACGGTCTCGTATCCCCAATGGGCATGGAGCGGGAATCCTGGGACCACTTTTCCGTTGTACATCCTGAACCCGAAGAATTTCTGGTAGTCCCTGCCGAGATTCCTCCCGGAGATCTCCTGGAGCGGGGGAGCCATCTGGGCGTTCCCCTTAGGATAATCGTCCTCATGGTGGGACGCGAATATGAACGGATCTTCCGTGTCCCAATGCATCGCCATGCCTTCCCTGAGGATGAACGGGCCTTTGGGTCTCCTTAAGAAAAACGCCATGCCTGACCCATCGGCGCGGGATTAAAAATACATTGCGTGGGCGCATGGTTAAAGGCATGAAGCCCATCCCGCGTCCATGGAAGAGGATGGAACCCGCCTCAACAAGTACATCAGCGGATCCGGGGTCGCTTCCCGCAGAGCGGCCGACCGCCTGATCGGGAAAGGCAGGGTAACTATCAACGGAAGAGCCGCGGAGCTGGGAGACATAGTCAGGGACGGGGATGTGGTCTGCGTCGACGGGGAGCCCATATCCAGAGAGAAGAAAGACATAATCCTGGTGTTCAACAAGCCCCGCGGGATCACCTGCACGTCCAGCCCGGACGATCCGGACAACGTCATTGATTTCATAGGATATCCCAAGAGGATCTATTCTGTGGGCCGTCTGGACAAGGATTCGCGCGGCCTTTTATTGATGACCAACAACGGGGAGCTGGCCAACAGGATCATGCGCTCGAGATTCGAGCACGACAAAGAGTACGTCGTCACCGTGGACAAGGAAATCACCGACGCCTTCCTCAGGAAGATGTCCGAAGGGGTCAGGCTGGATGACGGAGCGATGACGAAGAGATGCGAGGTCGAGAGGATCTGGGACGACCAGTTCAGAATCGTCCTCAGGCAGGGGCTGAACAGGCAGATCAGAAGGATGTGCGAGCATTTCGGCTACAAAGTCCTGGATCTCCAGCGCGTCAGAATCATGAACATCGAGCTGGGGAAGCTCAAAGAAGGCCGCTACAGGGACATCAGCAAGGCGGAGCGCACAGAGCTTTACAGGAGGCTGGGACTGCGACGGAGATCCGCAGGCTCAGGGAGGAGGACATCCCGGCTGTTTTAGAGATTTCTCTCAGGGAACTCGGGTCAGACTATCTGGACGCATCGGATTTCCGCCGCGCGATGGACGATCCGGAACAGTTCTGCAACGTCGCATCGGCGGACGGCGTGCCGGTAGGTTTCGCGGTCTGCCGCATGTTCCCGCCGGAAGAGGAGCCGGATGCCTTGGGGCTCCCGGACTGCCCCGAGAGGGACGAGGTGATGCGGCAGAGGAAGATAGGCCTTCTGGATTCGGTCTCGATAAAAGAGGGGATGAAAGGCAGGGGGATCGGGACGCTCCTGTGCGGAAGGTCCGCTGAAGAGATGCTGGCCGGAGGGTGCACGATGATCTGCGCCATGGCCTGGAAGAGCGTCAGCGGAAAGACGAACATAGCCGGGGTGCTGACCGGAATGGGGCTGTCCGAGACCATAGCCCTGCGCGGATACTGGAACAGGATGGTGTCATCTCCGGGAGGGCACAACTGCCCAATCTGCGGGGCCCCATGCCAATGCTTCGGGGTGTTCTGGTACAGGACATACCCGGATGATGCGTGACCGCACGCGATCCCGATATAAGCGCCCACAGCCAGAGCCCGGTGCCGAAGGAATCCCGCGGTTCCCGAGGCCGAGGCTGTGATATGACAAAGAAACTTATCGCGGCGGCCGTCCTGCTGGCGGCTGCCATCATGCTACTGGTGCCTTCCCCGGATTCGGAAGGGGATGCGTGCCAGACGAAAGTGAGCGGATCGCTTCCGTTCCAGGCGGAAGCGGTGTTCGCCTCCGGAGGTGAGGAAGTCTGCGCCGTCAGCATCTGCGACCGCATAACGGCCGCATCTCTGGAGCCAGGGAAATATACCATGTCCGTCCGCGACGCGGAAGGGAACATCTACTATCAGAAAGAGATAGACGCTGAGGCAGGAGGGACGCACAGGTTCTTCGCCACCACGATATCCGCCGGCAATTCCGGGTGGAAATACGGGCCGGACTATGGGGAATCGATCCTGCTGAACAAAGGCAAGGCATCGTTCAATCCCATTTCAGAAGGCGATAATGGGATGAAGATCGTCGCAGACAAGGGCGATCTGGCCGAGGTCACGTTCATACCGACGGACGAGAGGGCCGCGCACGGGTTCTGCCCCGTATACAGGGCACTGACGCTGTCCTCGGTCAAACCGTCATACAAGTCCGTCCTGCCTGCGGCATACGAATTCATGCTTACGGTGCCTTCCGGATCGGAGACGGTCATGGGGATGGAATCTTCCGGCAGGGCCGCGCCGTTCCCCATCAGGCCGATCTCCAGCGAGACAGCCGGCGACGAGACAGCCCTTTCTTACAGGCTGATACCCGGATACACCTACGGGTTCCGCGTATCGCTGGAGGGCTGCGCCGATGCATGCTGCGTGATGGTCATGAAGAAAGGGCTGAAGGCCGCTATCACACGTGAAGAGATGGAATCGCATCCGAAAGACGAGATCGATGCGGCCCGCCCGTCGGAGGTGCTGCTGAACATCAACGCCGAAGGGTTCCTGAGGATGCAGGAAGGGGACACGTTCGAGATCAATCCCCAGAGGAACACATACACCGACGACGACTTCAGATACGGGATCTTCCTTAGGCCGCAGTTTTCCTTCCGCGCTATGTCTCCCGACGGAGGGGAGAGCGATGCGGTGGAATTCGACGGGAACAGGATGTCCGCGGCCAGGGACGGCACTGCCTTCGTGTTGATATCATGCGACGCCATTTCCGTGAGGTATCTGAACGTCCCGGGGATGGAGGACAAGCTTCTAAGCGCCACGTCCCCGGAATGCACAGGCCTGTTCGTGGTCACCGTCGGAGACGGAGCCGGGCCGGATATCGGCGTGAAGCAGAGCAAGACCGGCGGCTCGGGCAGGGACTGCGGAAACCATTTCGATTCCGATCTGGACGTATTGTATTATCCCGACGCCTACTCCAGAGGTCTGCTGTACATCGACAAGAAATACGCCGGAAAATCGTTCCAGTACAATCCGGTGTTCGAAGGCGGCAGCATAGCATCGTTCTCGAAATCCCCCACGGGAGCGTCCGATACATGGTGCCGCGCCAAGATCGTCGCAGGTCCGAACATCGTGTCCGTCGAAGAAGACGGCAAAGTCTCATACCAAGTCGTCAGAGGCATGAAGATGCATATGTACGCGGTCAACCAGGACAGCGGATCGGTGGTGTCGTTCATGCCCGGGGACAGGATAAGCTTCTTCGCCACCGGGATCCGCGTCCCGGCATCGGCCCAGCCATACGGGGCGGATACATCTCTGACCATGGAGATCTTCGGCGAGAAGTATGTCTGCGGCAGAGACGGGGCGTTCGACACCGTCACGATCCCCCAGGACGTCGTCCCGGGGCAGAGGATCAGCATCAGATTCGAGATCTCATCGTCGGGAGTATGCCCTTCGTTCGGTTCCCACCGTGTGCCGGAGGAGGAGCGCGAATCCGGTCCCAGAAGCGCTTCTTTCGGAACGTTCACCATGAGGGATTACGACATCGCTGAATTCTATGTGCTCAGCTTCTACAACATGGCCGAATCCGGATGGGATACTTACGCCGAGGCCGACGCCGGAATCCACGGCAGAACAGTCGACATCGGGAAATTCGAGGTAGCCGCCGGCCAGAAGCTGTTCCTCGCTCTGAACAGGACTTCCCAGCAGGATATGTTCGGCGTGAAATCCATTGCCGGGGCCGAAGGATGGATGAGATGCGATGCCGACGGCTCCACAGCCGACAGGACCCTGCTGGTCGCGGAGCCCACATTCGAGCAGATAGGGAAGCACAGATTCTCGGCCGTCGTGAAGCTTCTGAACAACAGGGGCACCATGAGGACGACGGTCACCGGGGAGATCAGCGTACTGGAGAGCTGCACGGTGGACCGGGAGATCTGGATAACCGGAAAGGACATGACATTCCCGGGGATCCGCGAAGGGACGCCGATACCGGACGGATCCGAGTTCAGGAGCTGGAACACCGAGCCGGACGGCACCGGGAAGGACTATGTGGCCGGGGAATTGCTGGTCCCCGAATCCGACATGAGCTTCTATGCCCAATACGGTCCGGTGGGGGTTGGCTCCACTTTCCTGCTCGACGGCCTTTACTATACGATACTGCGCTCGGACGACGGAGGCAACGCGGTGGAAGTCACCGGCTGCTCCAAAACTTACGGGAAGAATCTGGTGATACCGGAATCCATAGAATACGGCGGTGCGTCTTATTCCGTGGAAAGCATAGGCGACAGGGCATTCAGCGGGAACAAATCCATTGTGACGGCGGACCTTTCCGCGGTGGGCAAAGTGGGATACAAATCGTTCCCGTACTGCTCCAATCTAGAGTCTCTCAGAATACGCGGATCCGTCTATTTCTTCGCGTTCTACTCCTGCACCAATCTGAAGACCATTGAATTCACCGGGGAGACTTCTTTGGGAACAAACATATTCGACGGCTGCAGGAGCCTTTCCGACGTGACCTTCCCGGAATCGTTCAGGATGGGGAAGAATTCGTTCATAGGGACCAAATTCTATTCCGAGGACGGCGAACTGATGGGGGACGACCAGCTGGCGAGGCACAGATTTACCGGAAGCTCCAGGTCGCTGACCCTTTACAGGCCGTCGGCAGGGGAGGAATTCTCTTCGGACGGGCTGAAATACAGGCTGATCTCCGGATCCGAAGCCAGCCTCACCGGATACGAAGGCGGGGCCCCCGTGAGTCTGGCCGTCCCGAAATCGGTCAGGTACCTGGGATTCGACTTCTCTGTTTCTGAAATAGGGACGAAGGCGTTCTACGGATGTGCGGATCTGACCGCCGCCGATCTGGGCGATGTCAGAGCCATAGGGCTGAAAGCGTTCGCCAACTGCAGGTCTTTGGCGTCGGCGTCCCTGAGCGGCGTGGAAAAGATCGAAGGATACGCGTTCTACGGCTGCTCATCGCTGGAATCCCTGGAATTCTGCGACGGCGTGAGCATAGGGATCAGCGCGTTCTACAGATGCATGGGCCTCAAGAGAATCGCTTTCGGGGAGATATCCTCGGTCACGAGCAATTCGTTCTACGGCTGCCTGTTCTGGGATCCGGAAGCCGGGAAGAGGATCTCCGTCTCGGCCGATTCCCTGTCGGGGATGACTTTCGTCGGCAAGGCGACCAAATTGGTCCCGGCGTAAACATGTTACCGGGCGGCGTAAAATCCGCCCACTTTTGATGTAATCGGGTCAGAGCGCTTGTTTTTGAATTTGACAGGGTGATGCTGGTCCCGTTCTATAAGTGAAGGAGAACCGCATTATTCGGTGAGAATCGTCAGTGGAGTGTCCGGCACGGTGGGAGGACCCACAAGAAAGGGTTGAGTTTGGAGATTGACATTAATGTGGATTTTTTTTATAATTAATTCAATCAATTCAGCCCAACTGTAAATTCGGACGGCAATCATCCCATCTTTGTTCAGTGTTCAAGGCCTCGACAGTTCTGGGCTTGGGTAGAGATTATCCACACGATTAGTTTAATTGAGAATCCAAATACATTTCATGGGAATTATAATTCTGTCGCTTTCTGCAAGTTGCGGGGTGTGGCAAGCAAAAGATTATCGCAGGCTATGCTGGCGCAGTCTGTAGCGTTTCGACGCCGGAAGATTTTTCTTCCCAGTCCGGGCTCTATCAGGCGTTATCAAGACGTTTATCATCTGAAAGGTTTAAGTTTGGTGTCAATCCAGATTGTCATTCTATAAACATTATATATAAGTATATACTTTTTAGTAAAGTTGACGATTTTCTATGACTATATTGTTGGAAGATGTTTAAATGAAAACTAGTGTTGTTGTATCGATTGCAATAATTATTGCGGCTATAGGCGCAGTCGCTTTCATCATGACAAATTCAGATGATTCAGGATGGAAGGATTCGATTGATGAAGACTTGTCGTCTGTATTTCTTAGAGAAGGCAGCTATATAGAATATATCGAAAATGGGACTGGATACAAGTACAGAGTTAAAGAAATCAATAAAGATGATTTAACTATCGAATGTCTATGTAACGACATTAGAGATAAAACCGTATCTATGAGTAAAAGTGAATTCTTAAATGAAATGTCTGCAAAAAAGCAGTTTGACCATTTCTTCACAGATCGTAATGTTGTGTACGATTATGAAATCAAAGCAAAACATGTCGGAGAAAAGAATAATGGCTCTGTGAATGTAGCAATATATGAAGGTACTGCAAAATGCATGGACGATTCATGGAGGATACATTTTGAAATTGACAGTCGTGGGGTTATATGGGCATATTCTTTCTCAATGGATGAAACGTCATATGATAGCATTTTAAATACGAATATCCATTTTCCAATCAAAGACGATTCAGCTTTTAAATGGGATTCTCCTATAAAATTTGACATTTCATCAGTAGATATAAAAATTGGCGATTACATTGAATATGATGATAAATATGTAATCAAATCTATAAATGAAGATGGTTCACTGCTTGTTTCAAAAAACGACATTGATTTAATACCCATGAGCAAAGAGAATTATCTTAACCTACTAACCGCCAAATCCCAGCTGGACTTGTATCTTCATGGACTGAAATACAAAGCATCCATTGATTTCAGAGGTAAGGAATTATATGGAGATACCACGGGTGATGATTATTCTGGAATTGATTTCTATGTATATGTTTATGAAGGTACTGTTGATATAGAAACATTTGGATCCCATAATGTTTATTTTGTGACAAATTCTTATAATGAACTATATGCATGGACAATAACGGGTCCGTTCTTCAATAGAACATATGAAGGTTATTCAACTTTTGATACACCTCTGGATGTATAACGAAGTTTTGATCAATGCTTATTAATCAGCGGTTGGGTTGTGATCAGTTCAGATTATAATCTAACAAAGAACTGGTCCAATCAAACCGTCTGATGTTTAATGAATTGCTGATATAATTCGCAGGCATTTCATATCCGAATCCATTTTCCCGGTTGGATGCCAGATACCCTCGATTACTACGACTCGGATCCGGAAGGATATTCAGAGAGAACGTTTTGCTCTGATGTCTCTGAAATCAGGGACAAGTTTCTGAGATATGTTCCTGATAAAGGCAGGATACTCGATTTGGGCTGCGGTTCCGGTCGCGACACGCTGTTCTTCATCGGAAAGGGGTATGAAGCCGTTCCCACGGACGGTTCCGCCGGGATGTGTGCCATCGCGGAAAAGAACACGGGAATCCCTGTGAGGAGGCTGCTGTTCTCCGACCTGGACTACGAGAGTGAATTCGATGCGGTATGGGCATGCAGCTCCCTTCTGCATGTCCCTTCGGCGGAGCTGCCGGCTGTTCTGGAAGGAATCAGGGCCGCCCTGAAAGAGAACGGGATCCTGTTCATGTGCTTCAAGAAGGGGGATTCGGAGGGGTTCAGCGGACCGCGCTGGTTCACAGATATGACTCTGGACCGCCTCAGATAGTTATGCGGGGATTCCGGATTCAGGCCGCTGGAAATCTGGGAGAGCCACGAGGAATCGCGCGGCATCGTCTGGTGCAACGCCATAGCGGCCGCGCGGCATCTGTCCTCCGAAGGCGAGGCGCCGCGACGACAATCCATGGCCTATTGGCCGCGGCCGGAGCGAAATGCAGGCGAACAATGTTATCCTGAAACGCGATACCGTATCATGGCTTATGACGGAAGAATGGGAATCGAAGACATCGACGACGATGAGCGCACGGTGTATTTCGATACCTATAAACTGAAGAAGATGACCGGGACGCGCATCGGGCCCATACTGGGCGAAATCGATTTCTCTTCCCCTTTCAAGGTCGCCTGCGAGCTTGCCGGCCTTTATCCCGGGGACAAACCGACCAAATACATCGATGCCGGGAACATCCTCGAGCCGGTGCTGAGGGATTATCTCGGGACCCATGCGAACGCCATGCTCAGGGGTCCTCTCGGAATTCCTGAGGGATCATTCGCATCCGTGGAGGAGCCTGTCCCGATGGAGCAATGCGGATACGACCATTTCCACGGCGAGAAGCTGTTCGGCGGCCTCGTGGACGGATACATCAGGATAGACAACGTCAGGAATACGATCCTCGAGATCAAAACGTCCGGCGTGAGAGAGAAATGGGAGGACGGAAGCGGAGGATACACCAACGTTCCGATGCAATACATGTATCAGGCGTCCCTGTACGCCGAGCTTTCCGGCCTGGATAGGATCGTCTTCCTCGTAGGTTTCCTGGAGGAATCCGATTATGACCGCCCGAAGCAATGGGTCCCGAACGAGGACAATACCTTCGTTATCGTCAAGGAAAAGCTGGACATGAGGCCCATCATGGCGAAGTGCGAGGAGTGGTACGGCACCTACATGAAGAACGGATACACGCCGGAATGGACGGATTCCGAATGCGACCAGGAAGTGCTGAAGTATCTCAAAGCGTTCAAGAGGAAGAAGAGATGACCGCTAATCTGATTTTCGACAGGGTCAGCGTGAGGGATTTCACCGGTGAGCCCATAAAAATGGAGGACCAGGATCTTCTGATGAGGGCCGCGATGGCAGCCCCGTCCGCCATGAACCAGCAGTGCTGGGAATTCTGCATAGTAGACGACATAAAGATGCTGGAGGAGCTGTCCCATGCCGCTCCGTACGCATCCCCGGTGGGCAGGGCCCCTCTGGCCATCGCCGTCCTCGGGAACATCGGCCTGATGAAGACGCCGATGATGTGGCAGCAGGATCTCGCGGCTGCGACCCAGAACATCCTTCTGGCAGCCACGTCGCGTGGCATAGGCACCGTCTGGATAGGGATCGCGCCCCACCAGGACAGGATGGACGCCGTATCGAAGGCTCTGAACCTTCCTGACAGCGTGAAGCCGTTCTGCCTGATCGCGGTCGGGCATCCCAGAACGAGGCCGGAGCACAAGGACGGAAGATACAAGCCCGAAAGAGTCCACCGCAACGGATACCGATCCCGATGCGGGGATGATGCGATCGGAATCCGGCCGATCCCATCGCGTAATAAGCCGCGGCCAGAAGGGCGAAGGCTATGGCGTTGGCCAGGAGGAAGATTCCGGCGAATCTTTTTTCGTCATGCTCCTTTTCTTTCGCGTACAGCCTGAACGTTATCAGCGACGCCATCGAAGCTATAGGGGTCCCGAACCCCCCCACGTTCACACCGACAAGAAGGCTCTGCCAGTCGTCGGTGAAATTCGAGAGGAGGACAGCGGCCGGCACGTTGCTGATGCCTTGGCTGGCAAGAGCCGGGACCAGCATCGGATCCCATCCCATCAGCCCTCCCAGGAATGATGCCACCGATTCCATCTCTGAAAGGTTCCCGGTGAATATGAACAGGAACACGAACGTCAGCAGCAGGCTGTAATCGACTTTTCCGAACAGGGACGGCTTGAACGCTGCCATTGCGGCGGCGGCGCATATGAGGGCCGCCCAGTAGGGGACGGTCCCGGATACCGCCAGCACGCTGAGTGCGAACACGGCTGCCATAGCGGTCAGCAGAGGCATGTTCTCTGCTTTATGATCCCCGGAATCCGGTTTCGGCGATTCCCCGCGGCAAATTATCGCGCATGATGCGAACAGCGCCGCGCCGCCGATAGCCAGATATGGGAGCATCACCGAGACCATGTCCCCGAAGCCTATGGAATACTTCGAGCAGACGAACAGATTGTGGGGGCTTCCGATGGGCGTGAGCATGCACCCCAGGTTCGCCGCGACGGTCTGGAGCACCAGGACAGGGGCTATCATGTCCTTTCTGTCTATGCCGGAAAGGACAGCGACGGCCAGAGGGACGAAGGTTATCAGCGAGACGTCGTTGGTTATCGCCATCGACGCGAAGAAAGGCAGGGCAACCAGCGCCAGGCAGATCCTGCGGGCAGAGCCTGTCTTTCCGACCATCCACGACGCGGCTGCCTTGAACACTCCGCATTCGGACATCCCGGCTACGGATGCCATGAGGCAGAACAGGATGCAGAGCATCGGGACGTCGATGTAGTCCAGATAACCCGCCGACGGCGGCACGAAAGCCATCGAAATCAGAGCGAGAAGAACAGAGACAAAAAGGACAAACTCTGCCCTGATCCATGTCCCTATTCTTTCCGCGCCGAACATGCGCGTGCGATTAAGGATCCCGTTTATACGCTTTGGCCTGGGCGGTACTCAATTTCTTCCGGCTGGCCGCACCTGAACCTTCTCAGCCCGTTCATCAGGCTGTCGAGAAGGTATCTGCAGCCTTCAGTCCCGATCAGGGTCCTGCCCATGAGATCGAGGGGCCTCCCTCTCGGCATGGATATCTCGACGTAGGCCGCAGTGGATCTGGACAGATTCCCTTCTAGAGCGGCCAGCCCGTCCGTGAAATAGGCCTCGATGTTCCCTTCGGAGCCTTCCAGGGCGCTTCCGAATCCGTTCGACTCCAGATACGAGCGTATCTCCGGCAGATATTCTCCGTCATGGGGGCGCATAATCCTGGGGACCATTCCGAACAGCCCCGAAATCCATTTCGCAAGGGGATAGACCGTCGAGGAATCTCCTTCCACGGACAGGCCTTCCGAATGCAGGGACCTCGGGATCCTCTCATAATTCATCAGAACCCTATGGACGGCTTCCGCGTCGCGGTCGATGAGATCCAGCGAAGGAGAGGAATCCAGGCCGAGGGCGTCCGCGACTTCCTTGACGAAAGCTCTGGACGCAGGATATCCCACTGGTGAGCCTTCAGAAGGTCTCAGGAACGGGATCCCGAACCTTGAGCGCATCATCTCGGCGGTGCGGCGGCAGTATTCCGGGTGGATCATGACGTTCAGCTCCGCTCCGCCGCATCCCATCAGCGATTCCTTGCCGGGAATGCAGCCCAGGATGCAATTGACCCCGGCCCCCATCGGCTCCAGCAGGCGGCGGATCTCTTCGGCACCGGTCTGCCAGCCCAGATCCATCAGGCCGTATCCGAGGATGTTGACCCCGCCGTTTCCTTTGTCCCCGATTTCAGCGGAGGATAGGATCGCGGATGTCGCCGCATCGTAACCTTCCGGCATGGTCATCCCCGACAGATCCCCGTCCAGAATTATGGGATCTTTCCCGGCCGAGCCTGTCAGGCCAGAATAATCCGTGCATATAAGGGAGGCGCCCAGCGTATCCAGGAGCACGGCTTTCCTGCCGGTGATGGATGATACCGATTCTATCCCGCCAGATACCTTGGCGGAAGCCCCGAAAACGATGTCGTCGTTGCCGAGATAGGTGCATGGAAGGCGGGACTGCCTGCTGAAGTATTTCGATCTGGAGCATGCCCTGTTCTCCGGATAGTATTCCGGAATCAGGTCGTGCATCATTATCTGGGCTCTCGAGCGGCATCCGCCGGCCCCGTTGATCAGAGTGTCCGTGAGACCGAGCGATTCCGACGCGATTATGGCGCCCATCATTCCGTCCGGCCGGCAGTTCATAGCCCTCCCTCCCATGAAGGGATGGGGGAATCGAGGCTGTCGGCCAGGGAAGCCGTCCAATCCTCCACGCCGTCCAGGCCATAATATCTCGATCCCAGCGGGGCATATCTGAATCCCTGGCGGCGGACCCGGTCCGAATCGTTCGTCACCACCAGATCTATGCTGTCTTCGTCGGCCAGCTTTCTGAGGTCGCACAGATTCTTCCCGCTTTCCGTCCTTATCCCGCCGTAATCCGGGATGCGGACGTTGTGGTCTATCACCGGCCCGTCCGAGAACAGCACCGCCCTTATGTCGGCGCCGAGGGCCCTGAGCGTATCCACCTGCCATTTCAGGTCCCGCACCATCTCGCAATAGATGGCCACCTTTTTGCCGCGGATCTTCTGCCCGTACTTCCCCACGATGGATTCGAATTCGGCTCTCAGCGAATCCTTCGCGGATTCCGCCATCGGGGCGAGCTCCGGAGCATATTCGGAGAGGGCGTCAACCCACTCCAGGCAGCCGCTCAATCCTACAGGCACATCCAGATCCAGAGGGATCCTTCTTCCTGTCGCCTCCGAGATCCTCTCCCCGATGCGGGAATTGAGTTTGGCGCGGCCGATCTGTATGTCGTATTCGGCGGAGCAGAAATCCTCGATCTCCGCCATGGTGGCGAAGTCCAGGAAGCCGAATCTGATTTTCAGGCCCAGCAGCGACAGGACCTTCTGGATGGAAGCCAGATTCCTGTCTCTGCCTAAGCCGTAGAACCACCTTGCGATGAGGTTGACGGTTCCTTTCTCGGTTTCCCGGGGTTTCATGCGTGATATCAGGGCGTCCATAAGGCCGAAGGTGCCCCCGAACTTGCTGGATAGGAAAGATCCGTCCGGATTCACCGCTGCAACATCGAGGGAATGCTTCTCCGAAAGTTTCCCGGCCTCTTTCGTGAGGTCGGCGCCCATGATCTCCGATGTGCAGGTGGGGACCAGGAATATGTGCCTGTATCCGTCGGAAGCGGCTCTGAGCACGGTATCTTCGATTATTCCCTCCGGATCCCTGAAAGCTTTGTCGGCATCCAGCCCGGTGCTGTATATCCCCGGGGATCCCGGATAATCGCCGCGTTCCATCGCTCCGTTGATCACTCTGCGCCGGAAGGCGAACTCCATGAGGTACGCGCAGTTCCTGGGGCCATGAAGCACCGCGGCGGCGTCTTTTATCCTCATTATGCCGTCGGCGGCCCCGTGCGAAGTGCATGCGGGCATGGCGAATTCGCCCACGTATGTGATGTTCCTTTCGGCGTCATACCCTTCGAAGCAGCAGTCCGATCTTCTGCCGGCCTCATCGCCCGCGGTTATCGGCCTTCCAGCGGCCAGATCTGACATGGCTTTCTCGGACAGCGGCCTAGGGAGATGGCGTTCAGGGCGGCTTCTGATGGCATCGGCCAGCGCGCGGAGGATTCCGGTCTCAGGGGAATCGGGGAACGACTTGGAAAGCACCTCCCCGGAGATCTCGGATTCGGCGAAAAGTCTGGAGCGGGGGATATCGCACAGTATCGGCAGGCCGACGGCATCCGCGAATCTTCTTACTTGGGCATCTTCGTTCTCCTCTCCTCTGCGGTTGAACGCGATGCCCATCACCGACTTTCCCGGGTTGATGTTCCTGAGCCCGCGGAGGATGTTGTTCGCCGCGAACAGCGACATGAACTCCCCGGACGTCACTATTATGACGGAATCGCAGTTCTCAGCCCTCGCAGGGACGGAGAATCCGCCGCAAACAACGTCGCCGAGGACGTCGCACACCCTGTAATCGGCGTTCTCCCCGGATATCCTGTCGAACAGGAGCTCCATCCCCTTTCCGGCGCATCCTTTTCCCGGCTCAGCGCCTCCGCATTCCGCGCAGCGTATCCCGTTGAGGCCTTCGCATATGGGGTCCGCCGAAGTGTCCGAAGAGAACGTCCTGATGTTTCTGCCGTGCGTCAGGAGCCTTGTGGAATCGTGTTTGGGATCGCATCCCACATGCAGAACCGTGCTCCCGTCCAGCGACAGGAGATAAGAGACGTTGGCGGAAATGGTGGATTTGCCGATGCCGCCTTTTCCGTAGAATGCGATGCGATACATGCGGGCTAATCTCAATGGACGTATAATCCAATATCGCTTAATAATCGGAGAGACAGATCAGGCAATCGCATCGGCCATCAGAAAAAGAAAGATGGTTTCTTTAAAATGGAGTCCCCGCCATCCCTGGGCGGGGATCATGGTCACTGCTCTTTCTTGAGGATCGCGGCGGCGTCGGCATGGTCGGCGAACAGCCTCTGGAATGCCGGGCGCTCCCCGAGGCTCTTCATGATGCATTTGACTTTGAAGCCCTCGGCTTTGAGAATCATCCTCAGGGACATCTCCTCCTTCCCGGCTATCTCCTCGGAATCCTCCTCGCCCAAGGCCACTATGAACGGCACCACGGATACGTCGGTCGCGCCCATCTTGGCCAGTTTCTTGGCTGTGTCGGCATAGGACGGGAAACCTTCCACGGTGGTGAGGACGATATCCTCCTCTCCCGAAAGGTTCAGCATCTCCTGCAGCTGGCAGTAAGCGGAGTTGGCGTAATGGTCGGATCCGCGGCCGACGAGAACGATGGTCGTGCCTTCGCCGATGTATTCCTCCACCTCGGGGACTATGTCCTTAACGATGGCGTTGCAGGCGGCGCGGTAGTCCCTCTCGGAGGTCAGGAGCGGCGAGCCCAGGCGGACGTCCTGGAAAAGGTCCAGATTCTTCGTCAGTTCCTCTTTTACGATCTCGAATTCCGTGCCGTTGATCACGTGGAGAGGCTGGACCGTGAGCTGAGTCACGCCTTCGCCGGCGAGCTTAGGGAAGACGTCCGAGATATGGTCGGCCCCTATCTTCTTGGCCTCGATGCGGCTGGTGAATGCCCTGCGGACCTCGCAATTTGGATGCTTTTCCGTAATCGCGCTCTCTATCGGCTCGGAGACGTCCCCGAAACTGACTGTCAGGTACGTCCTGTTGTTCTCGACCATGCGGAGTGATACCGCATCCGATTTAATTATCTTATCCGAGGGGCCCACATTTCTTTCTTCGGAACCGCCTCAGGCAGATGCGATCGGCGGGCTTTCCTCTTTCCCCTTCCGATGTACATCCCCAGGATGCCGATGCACATTATTACGACGACTACGGCCACGCCCACCATATACCAGGTCTGATCCATACTATCGGTTGCGCATGGCGTTACGGATATAAATTGGAGGACAGAGGGCGCAACAATATAAACGCGCCATAGGATTATGCGGTATGGGCGAGACCGCTGAAAGCGAGCTTGGACAGATAAGAGGGTGGTCAAAGACCCTGAAGTTCGCCGTCCCTTCGATTGCTATGATGATGTTCATCTCGACCTACAGCCTGGTCGACGGCGCGTTCGTATCCAATTTCGTCGGGACCGACGCTTTGGCATCCATCAACATACTGATGCCTCTTGCCTCTCTGCTCACCGGGATGGGCTTCATGTTCGCGACGGGTGGAAGCGCTTATGTGGCCAATCTCCTGGGAAAAGGCGAGGCCGAGCGCGCGAACCGCTCTTTCTCGGAGATAGCTCTGGTTTCGCTTCTGATTTCTTCTGCGCTGGCCGTCTTCGGATTTGCGTTCATGGATCCCTTAGTCGGGCTGATGGGCGCCGATGAGACCCTGTCAGCTGGCTCGGCGGAATACGGCCGCGCATACATAGCGTTCGCGCCGTTCGTGTTCCTCCAGTTCGTCCTGATACAGTTCCTGATAGTGGCGGAAAGGCCGGGGATGTCATTCGCGCTTTCCGTGGCCGGCGGGCTGACCAACCTCGTCCTGGACTGGCTTTTCATATGCGTGTTTGGCATGGGTCTGACCGGTGCTGCCATAGCCAGCGGGATAGGGTCGGCCGTACCGTCTCTGGTATGCATCGCACTGTTCTTCCGCGGCAGGATGTCCCTCCGTTTCTCTTCCCCTTCCAGAGACCCCTCGGTGATCGTTTCCGTGTGCTCCAACGGCATGTCCGAGATGGCCAGCGAGCTGGCGGGAGGCCTGGTGGTGCTCTGCTACAACACCGTGATGATGCGTTATATGGGGCCGGACGGGGTTTCCGCGATCACCATCGTGTCATACGCGCATTTCCTCGCTCTGGCGGCCGCCATAGGCTATTCCAACGGGGTGGCGCCTGTGATGTCATACGATTACGGCAAAGGGGACCGTCCGGCCATGGGGGAGCTGTTCCGCATATCCATGGCATTCATCGGCTGCCTTTCCGTGGTCACTTTCGCTATAATGGAGATATTCGCCTCGAATATAGCGGAGTTCTTCGCCGGGGACTCGTCCGTGACGGACATAATGGTCTCAGGCGCGGCGATATATTCGATAGGATTCCTGTTCATGTGCGTCAATGTATACGCGTCCTCGCTGTTCACGTCGCTGTCCAATGGACGGGTCTCCGCAGCCATATCGGTCATACGTTCTGTCGTGCTTCTCGTCCCGCTGATTCTGCTGCTCCCCGAAGCGTTCGGAATCGATGCCATCTGGTTTGCCCTGCCTCTGACCGAATTCCTGACTGCCTGCGTATCCGTCGCTTTCATCCTTAGATTGGGCGGGATGTACGGATATTTGGGGCCTGGAAAGGTTCTGTCATGAGCCGCCGCAGTGTCTGCGCCAGGCGATCCAGCCGGGAGGGATGATTTTATGCTCTGTCTGAGCGATGGTTCAGTGGATAGATATTAATATTCAAAAATGGATTGTGTATTTGAATCTTATAGGCATGACGGCGGTCCAAAACCGGAAACAGACGGCCGATCATTCCGAATGAGAGCACGAATCGCAAAAAAAACGGAGGGAGGCTATGAAGAAAAGCGAACTGCTGAAGAGAACCAAGAAGCAGCTGAAAAAGCTGGATCTGGAATACAGTGCCGCGGGCAACGATTATGTTCTGATGACCCGTTCCAGAAATGTCCCCTGTTTGGTGACCGTATATCAGTCATACATAGAAGTGGCCGCTTTCAATTTCAGCCGCGTGATATCCGAAGAGTCCATCGACAGAGCCAGCGCCGTTCTCTTCGACAAATCCAAGAATCTGTATTGCGGCAGATTCGAGATCAAGACTGTAGACGGCAGTTTGATGCCGACATTCCAGGTGACATTCCCGGCGAAATTCCTGAAGAAGCCGGAGGATCTCAAAATAATGATCAACAATGCCGTATTTGTCATGAAAAGATATAATGATGTGATAGAATCGATATCGGAAAAGAAGGGCTGACGGATTCCCGCACCGAAGTCCTATGCCGGCGCGCATAAGCGGGTCCGATGCCGTCGGAGGCCGGACCTGCCTTCCCGCACCGGGTTTTCTGCGCAATACTTTAAAGTCCGTGCGCTATGCAGGTACTGCAGTGTGTCAATTGATAGCACGGAGCAAGGTGTGAACATGGCTTTCTGGAACGAAGAATTGGAGACTATGCCTCGCGAGGAACTGGAGAAGATGCAGCTGGAGCTCATCAAGGCTAAGGTACGCGAGATGTATTCCCTCTCCGGTTTTTTCAGGAAGAAAATGGAATCCGCCGGTCTCACTCCGGACGACATCAACAGCTTCGAGGATTTCAGGAAGATACCCTTCATGAGGAAGTCCGATCTTCGCGACAATTATCCGGACAAACTGTTCGTCAGGCCATATGACGATCTGGTGAGGATACACGTGTCTTCCGGGACCACCGGAAAGCCGACCGTCGTAGGCTATACCCAGACCGATCTTGACAACTGGTCTGAATCCCTGGCCAGAGGAATGACTTCCTTCGGAATGACGAAGAAGGATATGCTCCAGAATTTCCATGGGTACGGGCTTTTCACCGGGGGGCTCGGAGTGCATTACGGAGCCGAGAAGATCGGCGCCACCGTCCTTCCCACGAGCACCGGCAACACCAGCAGGCAGATACAGCTGATGCAGGATCTTCCGGTCACGGCCGTTGCCGGGACGCCTTCCTATATGTTTCATATCGCCGACACATGCGATCAGATAGGGGTGGACATCCGCAGGGACACCAAGGTCAGGCTGGCCATCGCCGGAGGGGAGCCCTGGTCCGAGAGCATGAGGAAGAAGCTGCAGGAAAGGACCGGGATAAGGGTGCATAACTGCTACGGAGCCAGCGAATTCTACGGCCCTATGTTCCTGGAATGCGAGAAGCAGTGCGGGCTCCATATATGGGCGGATCTCTGCTACATGGAGATTCTCGACGAGAACGGGAACCCCTGCAAGGACGGGGAAAGGGGCGAGATCGTGGTCACCATGCTCAAGAAAGAGGCGTTCCCGCTGATCAGATACAAAATCGGCGACATCTCCGCTTTGGACTGGTCGCCCTGCCCCTGCGGAAGGACCCATCCCAGGCTCATGAGGATATCCGGGCGCTCCGACGACATGCTGGTGGTCCGCGGCGTCAACGTGTTCCCGTCCCAGATAGAGAGCGTCATCGGCGAGCTTCCGTTCCTTTCGCCGTTCTACCATATCACGCTGACCAACGAGAATTACATGGACTCCATGACCGTCGCCGTCGAGCTCAACGAGGACGCCCTGACTGACGATGCCGTGGAGATCAATAATATGACCAACGAGCTTTCCAGAAGGCTCAAGGATGTTCTGAACATCAAAGCGAACGTCAAGCTGGAGCTTCCCGGGACCCTTGAAAGATTCGAGGGAAAGGCCAAGCATGTGACGGACAACAGGAAATATGATTGAGGCGGGAGTCCCCGCCTCGGATTCCTTTGTTATTCCTCAGTTCTGGGATGCTTTTCCTGAGGAAATCGGATCTGAGCTCCGAAAGGGGCACGCCCGATTCCTCCTCCATGCGGCAGAACATCGATGCGCAGTTCTCTCCGCTTGGCGTAAGGTCGTAGATCACCTTCTTTTTTCCGGATTCCATCGGCATCCTTTCCACTAGCCCGCGGGATTCCATGAGATCCAGCTTCTCTGCCATCCGCGGATTGGTGGATACCGCCCTATAGATGTCGGATTTGCTCTTCGGACCGCACAGATGCAGGTACACCAGTATGCGAAGCACATGTTTCGTCTCGAACAGCCTGAAATTAGCTTCTGAGGACATGTCATGTGAGATGCCTTTACAGGTTAAAAGTGGCATAGGAGTGGTATAAGATTGTTAAAGAAAAGTCTGCAGCAGATTTCTGATATCTGAGGTTCTGATGCGAACGGAATCTGCACTGATTTCGTATGGATTTCATATGAATGTCAAAGCCATCCCTGCGCATCGATGCCCCGTTCATAACAGTCCGATCCGTTCCGTCCATCTTATTCATTGACTGTTTTATCAGGTGTTTCCCAGGTCTTTAGATGGGTAAAAAGGTCCTTGATTCTGCCGTCGCATCCGCGGCGCGGCAGCATTTCCGGCAAGCGTTCTTCGCATTGATTTCAGTCGCGGCCGATGTGTCCGTCCGTGTCAGGCGGCGATCGAGTCCAGTACCGTCCGGGCTGCCACGGGAACCCGACGATATCCTGTATCGGGCCGGTGTAAGATTGTTCATGGGTTCTGCCGATAGGATTCGGCATGCTTTCCGGATGTTCCCGGGCCGGACGCATCCGCTCTATCGGCATCCAGATCAACCGTTCCCCTTCAGGATGGCAGCCTGATCGGCGTTCCCCCCCCCCGCAATTCTGCGGTCCGGCAGATTTTTCCGCCGGGTGCTTCGCGTTATCTGTTTTTTCCGGGATTACCAGATCCAGATTCCTCATCATCTCATAGTTCTGGCAGTATTCGATGCGTCTTTTCTCTCTGTAATCCAGATAGAATTTGAGCGCGTCGTTGACAAGTTCCGCGATTGTTTCGCCTTGGAGCGACCGTTCTTCATCGAGCCTCTTCCTCAGCACGGTGCTGATTTTGACTGATATCTGAACAGAAGTCTGTCCTGCTGTTCCCATAGTACATCATATTACATTGATGTACAAAAAATATATCCAGTCAAACAAACTGTCTATGAGTTTTGTTTGCATTATTGCCGATTATAACGTGATATCATTTGAGTTCCAATGGTCTTGGTTGTTATAATTATTGTTGGATGCATTCTGTTGCTTTATTGGAAGGCATGTTTTTATCATAAGTATAGGATATCCTAAATATTTGGCAATCCATATCATTCTTTGAAACCCGTTCCTGCCGGGAGGAATAAGCCGCGCCAGATCTGCGGCAAGAGGGGGAATCAGAATGTCAATCATATCCTACGACGCGAACGACCGCATCATGATCTTCATCGATCTCAGGAACATAGTCAAAAGCGTATCAGCGGATTCCAAGTATTCCAGAGTGGACTACGTGTCTCTGGTGAGGTGCCTTAAAGGCCCCAGAAAACTGATTGCCGCCTATGTATTCGACAGCAAAGGCGCCATCGATGCCACCGATAAATCGAAGCGCTTCCATGATTACCTCAGGTACAAAGGATTTCGGGTCATCGCCAGGGATTCCTACGATCCTGACCAGAACGTGCAGAAGGAAGTTGACGTGGCCATGGCAGTCCAGATGGTGACCCATGCGTACAAGAACAATTACGATGTCGCCGTGGTCGTCAGCGGAGACAGAGATTTCATCCCCGCGATACAGGAGGTCCAGGCCGCCGGCAAAAGGGTGGAGGTCGCCGCGTTCAGCACATCCAAATCGGATGAGATGGAGCGTCAGTGCGATGTCTACCACAATCTGGACAAAGAGCCCATACTGTCACTCGTGAATCTTTCCGATGTCCTTCAGGACGGAAATACGGAGGCGGTCCGATGGAATTCAACGATTGGATCGCGTCTAACAATGACAAATACGGCACTTCCGACGAGGACTGGGATCCGCTGATGGAAGCCGGGGTCGTGAGATTCGATTACGATGACCGCAGCAATGTCTCGGGAATGTACCATGGCAAGAGGGTATACAGGGACAACAACCATATTCTGGACATAAGCCCCGGTGAGATATGGATCGTCTCCCTCAGTTTGAATCCGAGCACCGGGCAGAACTATTTCGCAAAGCCTCTGAAGAGGATCGACGGCTCGTTCCTTTATGAAATGAAAAAGGACCAGATCGATTCTCTCAGCAAGTATCTTTGGGAGAACAACAGGACCATCCTTCAGCCGTTCCTCCAGGAGATCTACGAGAGCGTCATGAACGAGCAGATCGCGAAGGCAGTCAGGGAGCAGACTGCGTCCCTGGAGAAGACGATCGCCGATCTGAGCGCCCAGATCGACGGGCTGAACAGGATCAAGGAGGAGGACTCCAAGATCATCGCGGCCAAGGAGGATGAGGTCGAACTTCTGAAGGCGGAGCTGCTGATGATGGAGAGCAAACCATCCGAAGCCGCCGGAACCCAGTCTTCCGCGCCCCGGCCGCCCGAGGATTCGCCGGAGGGCTTCGCGGAGAAGCTTAAGCCTTCGAAGCATCCCATCATCAGGACCGGACCGGATACGCTCAGGTCGGACGGATTCAGAAAGTCCCGCTATTTCGTCCATCTTTCGGCCGACCACAAGACGCTTCTGATCCGCGACGACCCCAACGGAAACGTGGTCTGCATCGACAGCACCCTGACCCTCGCCGGGCTGAGCACTGTCCTGCCTTTCGATTCGGAGCGCCCGATGGAGAGCGAATACAGCCCCAGATACGGCGGGACTTTGGTGACTCTCAGATGAGACGCCCGGGACGGGACGGGCATCCAAATGATTCGGAATGATCTTTAAAAGGAAGCAGGCCCCGAAGGGCCGTGTTTCTTCATTCGGAGTCGTCGTCCGAATTTATCTGGATTATGTCTTCGTCCTCTTCATCGGGCTCCTCGTCGAACAGCTGGTCGTCGACCAGATCCTGGTAGAGCTCCAGCAGATCGTCGGTGGACAGGCAGCGGTGGAGGTCGGAAGCGTTCCTCTTGACCATTTCGGTCAGCTTCTCCGCCTGGTCGGGATCGATTTCCTGGCCCTGCTGCTTCAGCACGGCGATGACGCTCTCGACATTGCAGTGCTTGCCGAGAACGATCTCCCTGTGGCCCCCTACTAGGAGAGGGTCGTAAGCCTCGAGGATTCCTCCGGTGGTGGAGTTCCCGTCGGCGGTGATTCCGGTCTCCTGGGCGAAGCACCCGCTTCCGAAGATGGGCTTGGATTCCCATATCCTGCGGCCGGAGGATTTGGCCAGGGCGGAAGCGACGTTCCTGAGGGCGGGGAGGTCGATCTTCGTGTCGATGCCGAGTTTCTCCTCCGCGATGAGGGCGACCTCTTCGAGCGGAGCGTTTCCGGCTCTGGCTCCGATCCCCATGATGGAAGCTCCGACGAATTTGGCTCCCGCCTTTATGCCGGCGAGGCTGTTCGCGGTGGCCATGCCGAAGTCGTTGCGGGCCTGGATTTCGATGTCCATATCCGTGGCCTGCCTGAGGACCTTCACTCTCTCGAAGGTGTCGAACGGCTCTCCCACTCCGATGCTGTCGCAGTATACGATGCGGTCCGCGTTCGCCTGCTTCGCGTTCATGGCGCAGTTGACCAGGAAAGAGAGGCTGGCGCGTCCGGCATCCTCGAGCACGCAGGATGTGTACAGCCCGTGGCTGTTCGCGTATTCGACGGATTCGAAGATCTTGTCCAGGACCCAGTCGCTGGTCTCGCCGTATCTGTTCTCGTAGAGGATCTCGGAGACGGGGAGGGCGATGGAGACGGAGTCCACGTCGCATGACAGGCTGTCGTTGATGTCGGAGATCTCCGCCCTGTTGGACGCCATGACGGACGCTTCGAGGCCCATGCGCGCGATGCGCTTGACGGTCTTCTTCTCTTCGATGCCTATGGACGGCATCCCCACGTCTATCTGGGAGACGCAGGTCTTGTCGATAAGCTTCGCAAGCTTGTATTTCTCCGTCATAGACAGGACTACGCCCGAGGCGTTCTCCGAATCTCTGATAGTCGTATCGCAGATGCAGACGTCCCTGTCGAAACGGGACATGACTTCGTTTTTG